>ERZ761602.526-NODE-526-length-82048-cov-51.245167_pt1 | contig 82048 bp, 58 predicted proteins | sample MGYA00512165_ERZ761602 | MGnify/ENA primary metagenome ERZ761602 (study PRJEB28899, sample SAMN02445085) | bioreactor sludge metagenome | biome: EBPR sludge; isolation source: Thorneside wastewater treatment plant | place: Australia: Brisbane, Thorneside...
CTAAAGCCCGGAGCCTAATGGTTTCGGGCTTTTTTGTGCTTGCCGTATGCACAATTGCCCAAAATTGTAGCCTAAACTTATCCACACCTGTTTTCTTTGGTTTTTGCTTCGTGTATGTTGGCTTTATAACCCCAAAACGATGTGTACCGACACATATGGTTAGGAAATTTAGTATCGCCAGCTCCGCACATCTGCGCCCGATGGTGCTGAATCTTCGATGCGTTTTAGAATCATGGGCAGGTATTGCCAATTGTAGCGAAGACGGCTGATGGCATTTGGATTCTCAGGATCGCCGTTCCAGCAATGTTCTGCACGATCGCCATAAGCAATGACAGCATCCGATTTGGGGTTCTGGGTGCGGTTGCGCAAAAAGTCCTCCATCAAGTACACCGCATTATTCAAATAATAATTGTCCATATCGCCACAGTAGAGGTGGATCTTTCCTTGTAATTTAGGGCCGAGTTTAGTCCAGTCCCGTTCCATGATATGTCTTAAGTCGTAATTTTCTCGCCAGTAAGCAGCGACTTCTGCATTTATTTTGCCAGTTCTTTTATCAAAAATGCGTTTGGGATAGCCATCGGAACCCTGCGGAGAATAAACTGCTTCCCAGATGTCCCACTGATCGCCAGAGCGGGATTTGTCTCCTAAAACCAGTTCATAATGGTTTTGATCTCGGACTGTGGCAGTGACTTCTCCTAAATAATTGCGATAGCCCGGTTTTTCTATTTCGCGGTGTGGACCGTGCCAAGTGTAAGCATTTTTGTCTTCATATAGGTTGACGAGCGTATATGCGCGGAAGTCCACTGGGTCCGGACAGGCTGCGAAAGCACCATTGAAGGCTTCTGGATAAAAGACTTGTGCAGCCAAAGCCTCCCAGCCCCCAGTAGAGCCACCATAGGTAAAACGTGCCCAGCCTTCGCCAATGCCACGAAACTTCTGCTCGATGGCCGGAAGTAGTTCTGTCATAATAGCATCTCCGTAGGGACCTAAATTTGCAGAATTGACGGCGTATGAATCGTCATAGTAAGGGTTTGCATGTTGAATTTCCACGACCAGATAACGGGGAAAATCTTTGCTAATCCACTTCTGATAAAAATTGTAGGCTTCTTGTTGTTCTATTCGGTTATAACAGTCTAACCGGAATCGTTCGCTATATGAACAAATCAGGTTTGGGTCAGGGGCTGATGTTCGGAATCCTCCAAAACTTGCGGGGAAATGGCCATGAAACAACATCAGCGGGTAGCGTGCTTCCGGATGAGCATCGAACCCTTCCGGAACCAAAACATGTGCCCCCAAATACATAGGGCGTCCCCAAAACTCTGTTAGCAGTTTGCTTTGGATTTTAATGTGGCGGATATAAGGAGTGTCTTTTGGCGGTGTGATTTCTGGGTTTATTTCGGTAAGATTTAGTCCGATAATCTGTTTCTTTGTAGGGTCAATACGCACTTTCTGGGGCTTGGAAAACAAATTGCCTGGTTCCTTTCTCCAATTTTGGCCCGCATCCCATGAACGGGGTAATTTAACCTGGTGTCCGGTTTTTAGATTAAAAGTTTCATAGCGGTTCAGCGCGGCTTGTACATAGTACTCGCCGGCAGGTAGGTCTTTCAGGCTTTCGTAGGGGTATCCGAAAATCGTATGGTCTATGACTTGTGGCTGATTGGGGCGCCAAGTTTCTGCATTTTTCCCAAAGATGGGTATGGCACTCAGGCCCCATCTCACCTGTGACTTGGGTTCTGATGTATTGTCTTTGGTAAGCATCAGAATAATCCGTCCATCCAAAGGCTCCGGAGACAGGGTTTTAGAAAATGAGATTTCAAATACTGGTTGTGCAAAAGAGGGTACAGTCGAAAGCAGTATAGTAGCCAGCCAAAATCCGATTTTTTTTCGCATATACGCCGAAGTTGATGTGGAAAAGGAATTCTGTAAGATAAGGCAAAATTGTCCTTCCGTGACAGTTTTGTCCTTACCCATGTACGATAAATATATACAGGTGAAAGGGTTTTTTTAGGATAAACAGCCCCACTATCCTGCATTACATTCTACTCAAAACGAAACGAGTGATCTGCCATGATGGATGTGCATCATTTATATGAAGTGGACGTTTCTTGGACGCATGATCGGAAGGGGTTACTGACCTCGCCCGTATTGTCGGAACTAATTGAGGTAGCCACTCCGCCAGAATTTACAAAAGGCGAAGTTGGTATTTGGTCACCGGAACACCTGTTTGTGGCTGCCCTAAGTAGTTGCCTGATGACTACATTTCTTGCCATCGCTGAAAATAGTAGGTTGGATTTTACTTCTTTTGGCTGTAATGCAGTTGGGAAGTTGGAAAAAGATGGCTTAGGAGGCTTTGCGATCACCCAAGTAGTTCTTCGCCCCGAAATTGAGTTGACCTCGGAGGCTCAGGTAGAAAAGGCGCAACGCATTTTGGAAAAAGCCGAAAAAGCATGCCTGATTTCCCGGTCAGTCAAGTCGGAAATTGTGCTATCCCCGAAAATTCGGGTCACAAAGAACGTTCCTTCTTGATACGAAATGCCGTGTTACGGCTATGTGGCATGGGGGTCCACATAAACGGCGTACTCATTACATAGGGTGCGCCGTTCTTTTTGGTGCGCCCGGCATAGACGGGATGTGCGTGGAGGAACTGTATGCCTTTTGGTTGGACATTGGCAAGAATTGCAACATTCGGTGATGGACGGGACGTACCGCCCCGAAGCGGTGAGGCGGGTAGAGATACCGAAGCCGAACGGAGGCGTGAGACAGTTGGGGATACCGACCGTGATAGACCGGATGCTTCAACAGAGCATGGCGCAGGAATTGGACAAGCACTACGACGCGACGTTCTCGGCCACGAGTGAGCGAGAAGTCGTACACGCGCCTGAAAGAGAAAATCAGGAGAACCACTGGTCGTAGTTGGTCGGTGAGCATGGACGAGCGGATCGGGAAACTGATGCAGGTCACACGAGGCTGGGTTAACTACTTTGCGCACGCAGATGCCCAAAAACGACTATCACGGATAGCGGAATGGACGCAGGCGCGGCTTCGGATGTGCATCTGGAAACAATGGAAACGGGTACGCACACGGATAGCGGCACTGCGGAAACTGGGGTCAGTGAACAAAAATCCTATGAATGGGGCAATACCCGCAAAGAATATTGGCGCATCGCCCACAGCCAAGTCTCAGGTGGTTAAGATTTTACATTAATTTTTTTGCATAGCGCAATATTTTTCTTTTAAGACACGGTCTTTTAGGCCTAATTGCTCTGCAAGTGCAATATCTGCGCATCCACTTGCGACATCCCCATATTCTAATTTCGCAATGGCCCGATCTAAGATGGCCTCTGGATAGTTAGGTCGAAGCGTTAACACCTTGGTATAATCGGAGATGGCTTCTGTATATGCCTTTCTTTGTGTTTGAATATTGGCACGGGCATAAAAATAGTCAGGATAATCGCCTGCGAACGAAATGGCGCGATTCAGATCATGCAAAGCCTCCTCTAAGGCCCCTTGTTTTAGGCGTAATTCTCCCCTTAGGTGGTAGGCACGGGAGAAAGTCGAATCTTTTTTCAGGGCTTCGTTAAATGCTGCCAATGCACCAACTTCATTCCCTTCAAAAAGTTTTTCCATTCCCCGTTCACATAATTGCGCGGCCAATTCGTATGGTTGAGGGGTTTTGTTGATGGTGCTGGGCTGTCTGGTCTGTCCCCAGACGGTTATACAACAACCGTGAAAGGCCAGTATAATCGGTAAAAGGGTTTTCATTATCCATAGATGTTTAGTCGAGAAGGCTGCCTAATATAAATCGGAACCGATCTTAATTGCACAAGCAAAAAAAGGAGATTTTTTACAATCTCTCATAAGAAAACTTGATTCTGAGCGATGTCTGAACAATATCGCGATATCCGCCTTCGCACTTACCAAAGAGGGGTGAGTAACATGCCTATAGACAGTTCTGGTATTGAGTACTAAACCAATCTTTGTGATGTGAAATATTCAAATAGAAAAGGTTTACAATAAAACGAATTTGCTCAATAATTCGTATGCGGCCCAAACCAAACCCCATTCCTCATATGAAACCCAAACCGATTCGCAGGCCTATTGTCGCCGTCATTGGTGCTGGATTTGGCGGCCTCGCCGTTGTACGCGCTTTGAGAAACGCCCCCGTAGAAGTCCGCCTCATTGACCAGAATAATTACCACACCTTCCAACCATTATTATATCAGGTTGCAACGGCTGGTTTGGAGCCTGAAAGCATCGGAAGAAGTATCCGGAGTATGCTCCAGCGGCAGAAGAATGTAGATTTTATGTTGGGCAAAGTGATTGCCGTGAACCGATCTGATAAGAAAATTACTTTGGAAACAGGATTCACGTGTTCATACGATTATTTGGTTTTAGCAGCAGGAGCAACCAATAATTTTTTTGGCATTCCGGGTGTGGCGGAACATGCTTTTACCCTTAAAACCATGCAAGACGCGATGGTACTGCGCAGTCATGTCTTATCCGTTTTTGAAGAAGCAAATCTTTATGCCGATCGGTACGATGATGGCTTGTTGCATTTTGTGGTTGTTGGGGGAGGGCCTACCGGAGTAGAAATGGCGGGTGCGCTTGTTGAGTTGTTTGAAATGGTATTGAAAAAAGATTTTCCCCACTTGCCTATTCACCGTGCAAAAGTATCACTGATCGAGGCTAGTTCGCATTTGTTGAATGCGTTTAATGAACGATATCGCAACTATACTGTAGCAGAACTGAAACGACGGGGCGTTCAAGTTTATAAAGGGACCAAGGTGGTGAGTGTATCGTCCAATGACGTGTTACTACACACGGGGGAGCGCCTTCCAACAGCAACCCTTATCTGGGCTGCAGGCATTCGGGTTAATCCACTTGCAGATTTGATGGGCGTAAAACAAGGTGCTGCTGGGCGCATAGAGGTGCGGCCCGACTTAAGCCTTCCTGATGATCCAAATGTATTTGTGATTGGGGATATGGCCGCCAGCACCGATGAAAACGGGAACCTGCATCCACAATTGGCTCCAAATGCCATTCAGGCGGGGAAACATGTGGCCTTACAACTGAACGCATTGATACATCATCTCCCAACCCAGCCTTATCGGTACTTTGACAAAGGCATCATGGCCACCATTGGTCGTAATGCTGCTGTTGCAGAAACGCCTTGGGGTTTTCGAGCAAAAGGTTTTGGCGCTTGGCTGGCTTGGCTTTTTGTTCACCTGATGTACTTGGTAGGGTTTCGTAATCGCTTGCTGGTTTTTTTTGATTGGTTATGGAACTATATTTCTTATGATCGCAGTGCACGGATGATTTTTCCGGATCCCTTCCGGAGTCGTCCTGCTTCTTCTGATATAATTACCCTTTCCGACGAAAAGAAAACCCCGTTCGCCCTTGAGAAGGAGTGGGTACGATGAAGTCAAATCTACGGGCGGACTACTTTCGGTTTATTGAAAAATAGCCCGCCTTTATAAGTTACTTCTGCCCTGAGGCGTAGCATCATTTACGGCTTTTTAGGGGCAGGTATCTCAATCATCTGTAAAAGTTGTGCCTCATCTAAGACTACGATTTGCAATTTTTGCGCTTTCTCCAATTTGGATCCTGCATTTTCCCCAGCCACCAGAAAATGGGTCTTTTTGCTCACACTATCGGTAACTTTTCCGCCTGCTTGTTGGATGCGTTGTGCGGCCTCGGTTCGTCCCATCGTTGGCAACGTACCCGTAATGACAAAGGTTTTTCCGCTAAGCGGTAAATCGGTAGTAATGGTTTTTTGCGCTTCCTCCGGCATTCGTTCGGTTCGAACCCCGGCTTCTTTCAATGCTTGTACCAATGCAATATTTTGAGGCGTAGAGCTCCATGATACGATACTTTCAGCAATTTTAGGGCCGATGCCTTCAATGGTCTGTAGGTCCTCTACGGTAGTCACCAAGAGCTTTTCTAAGGATTCAATGTAGGGAACCAAGAGTTGTCCCGTGGTTTGGCCGACAAAGCGGATGCCAAGTGCCCAGATAAGACGGGCTAAACTACGATTTTTGGATGCCTCTATACCGTCTAATAGGTTTTGTGCTTTTTTTTCGGCAAAGGCCGGAAGGGCCAATAGATCATCTTTCTTAAGGTGGTACAGATCCGGTAACGCTTTCACTAATCCTTTTTCTACCAAAAGAGCGGCCATTTTTCCACCAAGTCCTTCAATATCCATGGCCTCTCGCCCTGTAAAATGCTCTATGGCTGCTGTTAGCTGTTCGGGTGTGTTGGTAAGCGTGGTGTAATAGTCTGCCTCGCCTTCATACCGTTGAACTGGCAGACCGGCAGCCGTACAAGCGTCTTTAAAATTCCACGCTTGCTCTGTACCAGTACGTGCTTCTACAATTGCTTGAACCACTTGAGGAATGACATCTCCGGCCCGCTTGATCAGAACCATGTCTCCAATCCGGATGTCTCGGCTAACGATATAGTCTTCATTGTGTAAAGTTGCTCGCGAAACCACCACTCCACCTACCGAGACGGGCGTTAGGAGTGCGACAGGCTTTACCACGCCTGTTCGGCCAATGCTCAACTCAATGTTTTCGAGGCGTGTGGTTACTTCCAAAGAGGGGAATTTATAGGCCACAGCCCACCGAGGCGCATTAGAGACAAAGCCAAGTGCTTGTTGATGATCAAAACGATTAATTTTAATTACCAAGCCATCAATCTCATAGTCTAAGGATTCGCGTTGGTTTGTCCATTTCTTAATCAGATCCACAACAGCATCCAAATCTGAATATCGTGCTTTGTGCGGATTCACCGGAAAACCCCAAGCCTCCAATTGCTCCTCCATTTCGAAGAGTCCATCGGGCAACTCGCCGGAAACAGGTCCGATTCCGTAACAAAAGAAGCTAAGAGGTCTCTTAGCAGTCATTTTGGAGTCTAATTGTCGAAGACTACCTGCAGCACCGTTTCGCGGGTTGGCAATCGGAGGTTTTTGTTCGGCACGAAGTCGTTCATTATACGTCTGAAAATCGGATTTACGCATATAAATCTCACCCCGCACCTCAATACGGTCGGGAATAGGAGGTGGATTTTTATCTTCGGAAACTGGGATTTGGAGCGGAATGCTGCGAATGGTCCGTATATTTTCCGTCACATTCTCTCCTGTCTGTCCATCTCCTCGTGTGGCCCCCATTACCAAACGCCCCTTTTCATAGGTCAGGGCAATGGCCAAGCCATCAATTTTTAACTCCACCAGCAATTCGGGTTGTGTTTCGCCAAAAATGGGCAGCAAACCTTTTATGCAACGGTCGTACCAAGCCCGTAAATCGCCCTCCGAGAATACGTTTCCGAGGCTAAGTAACGGTTGTGGATGTTGGTGTTTCTGAAACCCGTCTAAAACCGCTCCGCCCACGCGCTGAGTCGGCGAATCCAGTGTTTTGAGTGCTGGGAAATGCGCTTCAATAGACTGTAACGCCCTAAACAAGCGGTCATACTCTGCATCTGCAATGACGGGTTGATCCAACACATAATACCGATGGCTATGTGCATGCAAAACTATTGCCAATGTATGGGCCAATTGTGCGGCTTCGTCACGAGAAAGACCATGAATATCTGTTTCGGAAATCCGATGGAGTATGGAATAGGTTAAAGCAAGATTTTCCATTTGTTGAAAATAAAAAGCGCAGAACAAAGTTGCTCTACGCTTGATATGGTTGATTTCTTTGGATTTATTGCCCGATCAGTTTTGCAATCATATCGCGGCTAAGTGTCGCAACCTGAAGCGAATCGGCACCGGGGATGGTAAAGGCTTTTCCTTGTACGATAATACGTGCATTTCGGAGTCCTCCTTCAAGTTTAAGCGACTGCTTCACATATAGTGGTTGATTTTTAATCTTCACATTCAAAGTGTCTCCCAGTTCCACCCATACCGGAAAACGTGGTTTGGCATCTGGAGTCAGCTTCATGCCCGAAATCGGCTTATCTACAGATAAAATCGAAACCATGAAACTATCCGGAAGCACTGTGCCGTTTGTAGAAGGCTTAGAGGTGTTGGAATCAATATCGGTATTTGTATTGGGGCTGGTCGTCGGTTCTTGGGTTGTATTGGCTGCATTTGAGTCCGCCAAAAGGCTTTCGCTTCCGGCTGATTTCCATTCGCTATAAATAAACCATACAAACACGCCCAAAACCGCCAAAATTGCAATTGGAACCAAAATTTTAAACCAGTTGATGCCATCTGAGTCCGATTCTAAATTCCGGATGGGGGGCGCAGAGGGGCGAATACCACGGGTGTCATCAAAAACAATCGGTTGGGTCTTGGGAACCACACTACTCGCTGTTTCAGGCTCCTTAGGTGGAGGAGGTGGAATGGCTAATTTTACCGGATTCGCTGGCTCCTGGGCTTCGGGTGAAAAGCTTTTCGACTCGGATGCTTCTGGGGAAGAGGCTATTGAAGGAACTTCGCTGGGTTTGGGATTTGATAGGGGGCTTGGTGTATCAGTGGGTACAACAAGTGACGTTTCTATGGGTTCCTCTTTTTCGGCACGCGCCTTCGAGGGCTTGCGGGCTTTTGTAGAAGCAACTTTTTCCTCTATGGGTTTGGTTGGTGTTTCCGTCAAGGTCTTTAAGGGTACTGCGGGAACAGGGTCCGTTTTTGGTGTTGCTTTGGGAGTTGGTGCAGACCGAATTACCACGGACTCCGGGTTGATGAAACCTTTGAGTGCGCCCGAATATTGGCCCTGTAACATTTCTTCCAAACTTGATACCGCTACTTCTTTGGGGATGTTCAGCGCTTCGGCCAAGGTTCGAACAAATGCCTTCAGATAAACGGTATTAAACCGAGGGTGCCCCAAAAGAGCACTTCGTTCAAATTCTTCCAAAATGTCGACTGTCACCAAGGTGGTACGGCTCAACTCCGCGATGGAGATTTTCCGGGACTCACGTATGCGCCGGAAGTCGTCGGCGAATACATTTCCGGTGATATTATCCGGTTGATCCATATTCAACAGGGTCTGGTAAAAAATAAGGAGGGTTTGGGGATGCGCATTTAACGTCAATATAAAATAAAAAAAGCTCGGCCCCAAAAAACAAGACCGAGTCATTTTTTTATTTATGTCGGGAAGACAGGATTTGAACCTGCGACCCCCAGCACCCCATGCTGGTGCGCTACCGGACTGCGCTACTTCCCGTAAGCAAGACCTGTAAAATACGGAATAAAGCGGGTCTTAGCAAGGTGTTCTTGTGCTTTGACGCTGATTTCATGTGCAGCCTTGTCACTTGGATCAGTGAATATTGCCCCAAACTCGGATGGATTCTTCCACGTCGCGCACCATTTGGTCGGTTCCAATATATACAGGGGTTCGCTGATGCAGCATTTTGGGTTGAATTTCCAGAATTCGACGATGGCCATCGGTTGCCCGTCCGCCTGCCTGCTCGATGAGAAAGGCCATAGGATTGGCCTCGTACATCAGACGGAGCTTACCTGCGGGGCTACGGGTATCGGCAGGATAAATATAAACCCCACCCTTAATCAGATTGCGGTGAAAGTCTGCCACAAATGAACCGATATAACGTGAAATATAGGGCCGTGTGCCATCGGGGGCTTCTTCCTGAACCCATTTTATGTATTTTTTAAGTCCCAATGGCCAAGAATGATAGTTTCCTTCATTAATCGAGTATATTTTTCCTGTCTCCGGAACCCGCATATTGGGATGAGACAAGATGAATTCGCCGATTGAAGGATCTAAAGTAAAGCCATTGACGCCACTGCCGGTGGTATATACCAACATCACCGATGAACCATATAAGATATAACCTGCCGCCACCTGATTGATGCCCGGCTGAAGGGCATGTTCCAACTCTGGGCTTTCGACTCCTTCAGGCAGGCGGAAGATGCTGAAAATGGTCCCGATCGAAACATTCACATCTATGTTGGTTGAACCGTCTAATGGATCCATGAGTACAATATAACGTCCTGCTTTTGCACCGCTGGCCGGACGAAGTGGGATGGCTTCGGCATGTTCTTCCGAGCCGATCATACAGCATTCACCGCCGCGCTCCAGTGCCTTGACAAATTCTTGATGAGCAAGCCGATCTAACTTTTGCTGAATTTCGCCCTGAACGTTGGTTTCGCCAGAGGCTCCGAGAATATCCACCAATCCGGCACGGCGAACATCCCGCTGTACAATCTTCGCAGCAATGCTGATGTCGCGGATAAGGCGCGAAAAAGCCCCTGTAGAACCAGTGACAGCATCCTGACGATCTACAATAAACTGTTCAAGGGTCAAGAGACGAGTGTTTGACATATAAATATAGAAATTAGAGAAACATAGATCACCAGAAGCGCTTCCGGAAATTTTTAAATAGATTACAGCACTTGCGGCTATGTCTTGGTCAAGATTTGGACAAAATGGCGTGTATTTTGTGCAACATTTTCTGGAAGATCCTTTAAATCTGACTTAAGCCGAACTAAATCCTGTGGCGTATCTACATCGTACCACTTTGGCAGAATGGAGAGTGACGCTTCTGTTGTTTCGATTCGTGCAAGGGTTTGTTTGAAGACATCTGGATGGCTATAGTGCATCAACTTAAAGACTTCTGGGTACCATTCGTTCATACCCAGAAGATAATACCCTCCGTCTTCGCTGGGCCCAATCACCATACTATACCGCTCGTTTAGTGCTTCGAAGGCCATTTCTAGAAAATCATCCGGTAGCGTGGGATGGTCGGTCCCCACAATAACAATACGTTCGTATCCAGCCTTAAAGGTTTCGAGAAAGGCCATGAGCATCCGCTCGCCGAGGCCAGATCCTGTTTGGGTAAATACCGCTGCTTGTTCAGGTATCCATTCGCTTTCAGGTTTCACAGGTGGGGCCACATACAGGCGCAGGTCTGCATCTATTTTCTGATATTGAGACCAAGCATCCTTCAGGAACGCGGCATAAAGCATTGCGGCTTCTTCGGGCGTAAGCAGGGTCGTTAAACGGGTTTTGACCGCTCCGGGGATTGGTTCTTTGGCAAAAACAAGAAGGGCTGCACGCAAAATAAATGAGGCTAGGTGCTTGTAAAATAAGTTAAGGCCTTGTTTAAGGTGGTAGGCCATGCACCGGAAAGGGCGAATGCTTCGGCGGACTCCTCGAAGTGGATGGCCCAACCCGAATACTCGTCTTGGTCATAAATTACGTTATGCCACAAGCCTACCAAAATGCCATTCAGATTTTTTGTTATCTCCAGCCATGCCTTTGTTCTGTCGAGGGCCTCAGGGGGTGTGAGTGCCCTATATTGCATCAAGGTGGTGTCGTGCAAGCATAACGGGATTTCCCATACGGTCGTGGGCTTGTTGTTTAGGTGGTCATAAAGAAGAAATGGAAAGCAAGTGCCATTTCGAAATCCATCGCGATCTACAAAACTAAGCCCGGCATCCAATACAAAGCCATTCACTTGTTGAATATTTGGAGTCTGGTAGGCATCCCATCGTAGATAGTGTTGCCGGACGCTCGTGTTTTTGTGAGGCGCATGTTTCCGTAGATATTCGGCCTCCCTGCGGAAGAAATCCGGATGGGCATGACTAAAGTACGCTGGATGTAACCCGATCTCGTGTCCGTTTTCGTGGAGTTTTTTGAATAACGTTTGGACAAAAGGCGAATGAAGCGGATAAAAATGGTCTTCGGGTGCATTTACACCAGCCTTGAAGAACCAAGTTGCCTTTAAATTGTGTTGATGATCTACGGCCAAAAGTCGTTCAAGACCCCATTGGTAGCCGTCTATCTGTTCAAGAAAGGGCTTTATAGGACGTTTTTCCTTCCACCAGCGCCGGAGTGTCCACTTATAAAGATGGTCTATGTCGTGCGTCATACAAACGGCAAATGGATGTCCCTGCCAACTGGGCACATCTACTGATAGCCCCATATGCTGGAGTTTTTCCCGGATCGCGAGCCTGTAATAATCCACAAAAGGTAAAGGTTCCTCGCCCCATTTTGCCTGAAACGACGATTCATACCGAAAGCGCCCGTGTGCATCGCGTTCCTTTATAAGACGGGTTTGTACATCTGCCAACCAGAAAAAGGTAGAGGCAACCCAATCAGCACCATGTTTATTGGTATATACGACCGGAATTTGCCTATCCTGAATCCACACATAACTGTGACAGGGGCGGTCATTATCCGGCCATATATACGGTATGTGTATCGTTTTATCGTCAGTGGGCAACAACGGGCCATAATAGATCCGTCTGGTTGCCTGTTCATTCGTAAATGTGGGCGTCAGGCCCAGTGGCTTGAGTAGCATCTCAAAGGCATACACCGCTTGTGATTTGCGATTTTCCGGAATGTCTAAATGGACAGGAATGGCTTGCATCGTGTAATCTTACGAAAATTCCAAAGGCAGGCGAACCGTTTTTTGAAAGAAGTTGTACTTTACCCAAGGTCATAAATTACATCATTCACTCCCCAAATACCTTTATTCTACATGTTGATTCGTATCGTGCGGATGACTTTTCGTCCAGAAACCGTCCCTAACTTTCTGACACTCTTTAAGGAAATCTTTCCCGTGATTCGGAATATGCCAGGTTGTCGCCATCTGGAATTATGGCAAGATGCCGATTTGCCAGAGGTCTTCAGTACGTTTAGTCATTGGGAGGCTGCTGAAGACTTGGAGCGGTACCGGCAGAGCGAATATTTCAAGGCTACATGGGCGCGAACAAAAGTTTTATTTGATGCACCACCACTGGCTTGGAGCCAGGCGAAGGTCTTTCCAGTTGATTTGGAAGATGAAAGCGCTTAACTTTCTCGGAACTATGCACGGATTTTGGGGTATTAGCATTCCGCCATTTACAATACCGGCACCTGTAATATACCTCAGTTAATAAAAAATAATGGTTGGTATGGAATTTGCTTCATCAGATGCACAGATCCAGAGCCAAGAGGGCTTGTATCCTTACCTGATGCCCTTGATTTTTTGGCTTTCGCTTGCAATTGCTCTTGTCGCCATTCTGGTGTTTCTCAAGTTGGGATTGTGGGGCTTTCCGGCGCTAATAGCAGCTTTGTTTATTCAGATTTGGGTACTGGCCACCAATGAAATGTCTGGGTTTCCTAAGAGCCGAGACGGCATATTTAGGGCACAATTCCGGAAAAGACATTTTTTGGTGCTCACCTTAATGTTGGTCTTGTTGTTTTTTCTTTGCATTATGGCGCTTATGGGAAATTAAGCGATGCTATTGGCGCGTTTTTTGATCAAAGTCGTTACCAGATAGTCCATTGGGTTGTCTTAATGACATAAGAAGCATTTCCTCTTTTCTACCGACGTAACGGAGTGTGTATGCACGAACAAACCGCTTCACTAGTTCAACAGATTCATGAGCGCCTGGTGGTTGCTGCACGGCGACTCACCTTTGCAAACGTTCTTTATGGACTGCTTTTTTTGGTAGCCATAGGTGGGAGCATTTGGCTATTGCTTACGGGTTTAGAAGCTTGGTTATGGCTGCCTACGGGGCTTCGTTCTGCGTTGTTTTTTCTGTTTTGCTTCGCACTACTGGGCGGTATAGGCTGGTTTTTGGTTCGGCCATTGGTCTCGCGTCCAAGCGAAGAAGCGGTTGCAAAACGCATTGGTGAACGATTTCCGGAGGTTTCGGATCGCCTCACCAATTTGCTTCACCTCTCCACAGGGCGTCACTCTCAGACCCCCAATCCGCTCTTGAATGCCGCCGTGGCACGATTGAGCAACGAAGTATCCTTGATTCCATTTGAACGGGTGGAAAACTTTAGCCAGCCGAAGAACTTCAGTAAGTGGCTGTTGGTGCCCTTGTTCACCTTTGGCCTGTTTATTGGTTTGGCGCCACAATCGTTCTTATCGGCAACAGAACGCCTTCTTGCGCCGGGTAAAACCTTCGAACCACCGGCATTGTTCAGGTTTGTGGTTGAACCGGGCAATACCAAAGTAGTGAAAGGGGCTTCTCTTCCAATGAATGCACGTACATATGGTGCAATCATGCCCATTCAGGCTACTTTAGAAATGGGTTTAAAAGACGAAGAACATACGGATAAAATCCCACTTTCGGCCAATGCAGAGGGGCACTTTAAGCATCAACTGACCAATATTCGCCAAACCACCCGGTATCGTATGGTGTCGGATGGGATTGCCAGCCCATGGTACACGATCGAAGTTTTAGAACGTCCTGCTGTCCGAAGCCTAAATGTTTCTATCAATCCTCCTTCTTATTCTGGGCTTGGTGGTCAACGTCTCGATAATAATGTAGGGGATGTGGTCGGCTTACCGGGTACGTTGGTCAACATACGCATACAGCTCAACCAGTCAGATATTACCGAAGCCAATCTGCTTTTTGATGATGGGGAACACCTTCCACTCACAATTAATGGAGAGGAGGCATATGGTGCTTTCAATATCCGAAAAGATGGAAATTATCAGATCTTATTGCGTAACACACACCAAATAACCAATGAAAATACCATTACGTATGTGATTTCTACAATGCGAGATGCTCCGCCCAGTGTGGTGATTACCGAGCCTTCGGATAATCAAACCATGAGTGAGTCTCAACGGGAATTGGTGGTGGGACGGGTAACAGATGATTATGGATTTTCTAAAGCTGCGCTGTGCTGGCGATTGGCCGAGCGCATAGAAGGACAAACCATGCCGGAAAGCCGCTGTATTGGGTTGGGGATTAAAGGCCGCGAACTGGATCAGGAATTGGCTTATGAATGGTTGATTCCTGAAGCAACAGGGTTGGATTTGCGCGAAGGGGATGTCCTTGAATACTTCATACAAGTCTGGGACAATAATACCGTTGCAGGGTATCAAACGGCTCGTAGTGCCATCTTTACACTCCGAATTCCATCCCTTACACAACAATACAAGGAGTTGGAAGAGAAATCCGATAACATCGAGGATCAAATGCGGAATATGCAAAATGAGTCCTCGGACATGAACCAAATGTTCAACGAACTCCAGCAACAACTTCGGCAAAAACAAGCCCCCGAATGGAACGATGAGCGCAATCTGCAACGATTAATGGAAAATAAGCAGCAGATGGAAAACCGCGCCCAAGAACTCAAAGACCAGATACAAGAACTGAACGACCAAATGCAGGAGCAAAATCTGGTGAATGAAAAGACCTTGGAGATGTTCAGAGAACTGGAACGTATTGCCGAAGAAATCAAAACACCAGCCCTTCAGGAAGCCCTTCGACGGCTTCAAGAGGCCATGCGCCAGATGAATCCACAACAGATGGAACGGGCTATGCAGGAGTATAAAAACGCAGAACAACAGATGCGCCAACGGCTCGAACGACTTAAAGAATTGTATAAACAGCTCAAAGCCAATGCCAAATTGGACGAATTGGCCAATAAAGCCGAACAAATGGCCGACAAGCAGGAGCAACTCTCCGAGAAAATTAATGAAATGCAAAAAGATGGCAAAATGGACGCCAAAGAACAGGCCGACCTAAACCAAATGGCCGAGCAGCAACAACGGAATGCGCAGGAAATGAAGGAGATGGAGGCGCAAATGGGCGAACTGAACAAAGACATGCAAGAAATGAAAAATGGACCGAAAGAAGAAATGAAAGAAATGAACAGTGAAGCCCAACAGGATAAACTCTCCAATAAAATGGAGCAGAATAAAGAGCAGATGAAAGACCAGAAAATGCAGCAGGCCAAGCAAGGACAACAACAAATGAAGCAACGTCTGATGCAAATGGCCCAACAAATGCGTTCGATGCAGGAGCAACAACAACAACAACAAGTGCAACTCAATGTGGAGGCGCTACGTCGTGTTTTAGATGATGTACTTACTCTTTCGCAAGAGCAAGAATCTTTGCGGAACACCACGGGGCGTCTGCAAGGAGATAATCCCCGCCTACGTCGTATTGCCCAACAACAATCAGAACTGCGGGATGGCCTGAAAATCGTTTCTGATACGTTGCTCACGCTCTCTAAACGCATCCCCAAGATGAATGCCAAGATTCAGACCGAAGCCACACGTGCCCAAGGAGAAATGAGTTTGGCGGTGGGTATGGCAACGGAGCGGCAGGTGGGCATGGCTTCTGGTAACCAAAAAGCAGCAATGACCCATCTTAATGAACTGGCCCTCTTGCTTTCGGAACTGCTGAGCCAAATGCAAGCCCAAGCGGGCCCAGGATCCATGTCTATGCAGCAAATGATGGATATGCTTCAGCAAATGTCTAACCAACAACAACGGTTGAATCAGCAAATACAACAGTTGTTAAATGAGATGCAGGGCGACCGTATGAGCCAAAGCCAACAAGAGCGTGCCAGTCAAATATCGCAACAGCAACAAGCCATAAAACGGCAATTAGAGAAAATGATGCAAAATCCAGAGTTTAATCAGAAAGTCTTGGGAGATATGAAACGTGTTTCCGACGATATGGACGAAACCATCCGGGAACTCAAAAATCGTAACATCACACGGCAAACAACCTATCGGCAAAACCAGATTTTATCGCGGCTTTTGGAGGCCACCCGGTCACTTAATACCCGTGGACGCGAGGAAAAACGCCAAAGTGAGCGTGCCAAAGAACGAAACCAATCATCACCTATGCAGCTAAAGCCCCAAGATCGTGCCACGCAAATCCGACGCGACCTTATTCGGGCCATCGAAACTGGATATGCTCCCGATTATGAGCGCCTCATTCGGAAGTACTTTGAATTGATGCAACAGGGGAAATAAGATCCGAAATATCACCTCAGAAGGCTGCGTTAGCAGCCTTTTTTGTCTCTAATCAAGCGGCCTTCTTGGTATGATTATGGGGGTTTTTTCTTTAAACCCATAAACTCAGCGGACAAAATTTCCTGCCGGAGCAGCCGATGGTAGTAGAGAAAGCGCGAATATTTAATTAGGAAACGACATACTGTCTTTGCTCTGTTTGATGACCATGGTTATAATTTTTCTGATGTACCCTCGTTGTTTCGAACAAAAAAAGCCTCCGAACGATACCATTCGGAGGCACAAGTGCGGACGGCTCCGCCTGAGACCGTGCGCACCTAAAAGGGTGCAAAAGGGTTAATGATCAAATGCCGTTAGGCTAATGGAACCAACGCCAGTACGTGCCTCAATCAATGGCCCCCCACCATTAAGCTCTGTTCTGATCGTTCCTGTATCGTTTTGCTGGGTCGCAATTTCTGAAGAGACCTCGACTTCTGAGCCTTTGAGGTCTAAGATAGCACCGAATGACTCTGGAACTGATATTTCGATGTCACCGGTTTCGGTATCTAAAGAAGCACCACTACATTCGTGCAGCCGAACCTCCACATCGCCAGCTTCACTAATGGCTTCTAATTTACCAAACATGTGCTGGATAGAAATATTTCCGGCTTGGGTTTTGATTTCGGTGGTACCTTTTACTTCACGAACGGCAATATCGCCTGCTTCTGAACGAATAGAAATTTGATTGGCATGGAGTTGATCGGCCTCGATGCTTCCGGCAGCACTGTGAATGTCTAAGCGGTGAAACGCTTTTACCACGCCCAAGTTAATATCTCCAGCATTGGTATCTATCCGAACGTTCCCAGTCAAATTTCCGGTAGAAATGTCTCCGGCTTCTGTCTGAATTTCGATGGTGTTCCCACTGATGGACTCGGTAGAAATATCGCCTGCATCACTGCTTAGGCGCACCTCACCGACGAGAGCTTGTGTAGAGATGTCGCCAATTCCGGTTCTGATATGAACGTTAAACGATTTGGGGATCCGTAGAATTACCCGAATATTGGCATTTCCGCTGGGGTCGTCTTCCCAAGTGCTCCAATGACGGTCTTTTTGTGAGAATACCCGCACGAGCGAACCTTCTTGAGTGACGTTAAACATCAGTCGGTCGAAAAAGGCTTTGGCTTTCCGGCTATCATGGGAAGCCATTTTAAATTCTATATGGGCCTTGTTTCGTTCGGAGGTTTCGATTCGCACATCACCGATAGGAATATCTACCTGAAGACTCTGGCCATCTTGTACACCAAAAGTACGGGAAAACATGGTTTGATAGGCCGATTCGGGGAAATCCGTTTTGTCCAATATGGAATAATGTGCCGAGTGAAAGCCAGCGCTGCGTGGGCAGTGTCGCCGTTTTTCCTGATAATGTTTAGACTTCTGGTGGTTGATTTGGTAGGCGCCAATGCCGATCAGGCCAAAGCCAAGCGCCAGAATCAGGAGTCGTTTGCGCACGTCCATAACGGCTCTCCGGTTAAGAATGTGTGAAAGGAAATAGGATTAATAGGTAACGAAGGAGGATGCCGTTTTGTTACATGAAATCAAAAAATAATTTCTTGCTCAGGCCTGTTTGGGTTCTAATAATGCCTTCATACGTAGAGATAAGCGTGACATATTTTCGGAATCTTATCCTGTCCGGTAGGGCAAAATTCCTATTTTATACAAAAGGTCAATGCCCGCGAAAGTCGTGCATTTTCTTGGTGTACTGAAAAACAGGAGGTAAGGCATGATAGAAAATTTAATCACCCTTGATGTTGGAAATACGGCTATTAAAGCCGCTTTATTTAGGCCCAGCATATTTGAAGAACTTTTTCGGTTGCCTACCGATCTTAAACGTGTTAAAGTAGAAGTATTTCAGAAACACGCCCCATTAAAACCAGATCTCTTGGCACATCTGGAAGTGGCCTATGTAAGTGTAGTTCCTACAGTGGATACGGTCCTTCAAACGGAAATAAACAAGTGGACGGGAAAACAGGCCCTTCAGTTAACAACTGACTTACCCTCACCATTGCAAATGGCGTATCATACACCCCGTACACTGGGTGCGGATCGGTTGGCAGGTGCTATCGGAGGCTGGATGCGGTATGGATCGATAGGGACTGGTCTGCTTGTGATTGATGCCGGAACAGCCGTGAATTACGAAGTGGTCTCTCCGGATGGATGTTATTTGGGAGGGGCGATTGCGCCTGGGGTGGAACTCATGTTGCGGGCATTGGCACGCGGAACGGCACAATTGCCGCAGGTGGAACCCATGTGGCCGGATCGGGCCATTGGACGATCTACCCAAGAATGCTTACAAGCCGGCGTTGTATTTATGTTGGCCGATGCTGTTTCTGGCCTGATCCGTCGGGTTGCTTGGGAATTGTCTGCCCCATTATGTGTGGTTTCGACGGGCGGTTGGGGACACTTGTTACGGGCTGAACTGCCAGAAGTGCATCACCATCATCCTACTTTGGTACATGAAGGTATTCGTGCTTGGCTACAACACCTGAAGGTAGCCTGATATTTTCACCACGAGCTATCGGCCAAATAAGCGACGATCCACCATCGTAAAATCTTGAACAACCTGAATGACATGAGGTGCTATTATATCGGATGTTGTAACAGACGAAGTGGCCACCACCACACACCGCATACCAGCCCGTTGCGCCGCCTGAATGCCGGCTGGGGCATCTTCAAACACGACACAATGTGCAGGGTCACAATTTAATCGTTTGGAAACAGTAAGAAAAACCTCCGGATTGGGTTTACCCAAGAGAACATCATCTGCGGTAACCACAACGTCGAATGTGTCTTGCAGGTGTAAACCATTCAGCACAAAAGAGACATTAATGGGTGGAGCCGATGTAGCCAGTGCAAGACGAAGACCCCAATGACGGGCTTCTTCCAGCATTTCATAAAGTCCGGCGACGGCTGATAAGTGATCTCCATACACTGTTCGGTATAATAATTCTTTTTCCTCGCCCAATGTGGCAACATCCTCGTTACTCAGATTGGCCCCCAAATAGTACCGTAATATTTCAGGGTTTGTTTTTCCTGACGATACATGATGAAAATCTTCGGCGGTTTGGGCAACGCCATGTTTGGCCAAAATGGATAGCCATACTTCAATGTGAACTGCCATGTTGTCCACAATAGTGCCATCCATATCAAAAATAAGGGTCTCGGTCATAGGCATTCTGATTTTCTTCGATCTAAAGGGGTGCTCTATTTGCGGTACAAACTAAGGCTTATCAAAGATAGCCGTTTTCCACACAATGTATTTTCATCTGAAGACAACTCGTGGGAAAAACAAAAAGCCTTGTACACAGAACGCATACAAAGGCTTTTTGGACATTCAGAGGCGGTTTTATAGCTGGAATACCGCCCGAAACTCAATCTTCAGTTCATCTTTAGCTTCTACCATCATGAAAGAGGGCTTCTCTACACTAAAAGCGGTGAGGCTTATCTCCGTTTTCCCTTGTACATAAATCTTATTATCCTTCGTCCAAGTTTTAGCCGTAAAACTGACGGGCTTTGTAATACCGTGAAAAGTCAGATTACCTTTGATGTTTAGGTTTTCTCCATTGGTACGAACTTCGTTGCTGGTGAAGGTAATACGAGGGAACTTAAGACCCTCCACAACTTCGAGCATGTGAGAATCACGGCTGCCATTTCCAGAGTCGAACGAACGGACGGGAGCAGCAATGGCGGTGCTGACAAATGATTTCGTGGTGGTGTTATACCGCAATACCCCCGAAAGATCACTACTTTTCCCCACAACCACATGCATTGGATGGGTGAGGGTATATTGAATGTAGGATTCCTTTTTAAGGATGCCCAGGTTACTTTGCGCTTGTATAGCAAAGGGAAAAAAGAGCAAAAAGAAGAGGATAAAACTTTTCATGGTCATGGTTTTAGTTTAAATTGCTCATATATATGATATGGTAATCAAGAAGTTCGGATAATTCAGAATTTCATAACAATCATCGCGCCCCAAAGCGCCCCGGCAGTTGTATATCCTACCACCCGATGAAGGTCTCGGCGGCCATTTTGTAGCATTTTCTCGCCAAAAAGACCGTTTGCAATCATTCCTGTTCCGTGTACGTAGGCCAAAATGCGGTGTACTTTGATGTTGCTCAGCTTTCTGCCTTCAACCAATAAGGGCGGTGGAGAAAGCAGGGACAACGCACCTGTTATGGTATAACTTGTGGCCATTGCCAGCTCAACGCCTTTGTGGATATTCCCACTCCATTCCCCGTCATAAGATTTTTGTCCGGCAATAGCGGTCCCCAGCATTAATGCAGAGGTAACATATCCGGCCACCTGATGGGTCTTAAGCATTTTTCGACGGAGGCGAAGTTCGCGTTGTCGGTCTTCGGTTGTTAAAGGAAAGATTCCTGTTTTGCGCATAAGCCCGTTTTCACGCCAAAGCCATCGTTTGGTGATGCTCATCTCTTCCGGAAGTAACGGTGTTGCATCTTGGCTACTGTCTAAAAGAGCAAGTAGGCTGTCTGCATCTTGCGAAACAGCAAATAAAGGAAATAAGGTACTGATGGCTACTAAAACAAATGTTTTCATAAGAGCGTAACGGTGAGGGTATTGCCGCTTTTAGTAATTGCGAGTGTGGTAAGGTTTTTTTGCGCGACTCCGGTTTTTGTGCCAGTGGTGGAGAATGTCCAGCCATGATGGACGCAGCGAATTTGGCTGCCATCGAAACTGGTTACAGGGTTCCCTTCATGTGGACAAACATTGGAAAATGCCCGAAAGGTACCGCCATCATTGATGACAATTGCTTTGGCATTGTTCGACATCAGGAAGCCTTTGTCGGCATTCAATGCGGTCACAATCGTCAGATCTATGCTCATGGTTTTTCCGCTGATGGTAATTCCATCTGTGGGTTCTTCTGTGGTATCGCAGCCAGCTACATTGATGCCATAGGCCGCAAGTCCAAAAGCGGCCAGTACACTACAAGAGTCCTTTAAAAAGGCACGTCGGGTTTTGGAGGTTTCGTTCATGTTTTGATTTATAGGTTTAAATGAAAAGAATTAGTGTTTTACAAATGGCTTAAGGGTGGTATGTTGGTTGTCTTCAGCCCGAATCAGATAATAGCCACGTGGCCAGTTTTGGGTATTGATTTCAATCAATTGGGTTTGTGCCGAAGCAAATACTTGTCGTCCGTTAAGGTCGAATACCCGCAGTACCACAGGGCGGGCACTTAAAATCTGCACATTTCCGGCACCTGGATTGGGGAAGACCTGAAGCGAAAATACGTCTCTTGGGGTCTCTCTCTCCGTTGATGTCAAGGATTTTTCCCTTAACATTAGGGTCGCTTTTGCCGTCATATCCCCATTGGTTCCTCCATTACCATTCACTGCAAGGACGTTGCCGTAGAATGTAACTGTTCCGGTTCCTGCTTGTGGCGCCTGCCATTTTGCAAAATATGTTTTTACGCTATTCGCAAGTCTTTGCGTTTGTTCCACATACGTTCGGTTGTTTAGCGCAATAATTCGGGCTGCATTCATCGGCAAAGAAAACTGCCCGACACTTTCTAAATTGTCGTTTCTAATTGCGGTCATTTGGAAACCAAAGCCAGCGGGATTTATGGTCGTGCTTGCAGACATTTTCACGTCATAAGCCGTTCCTGGTGTGTACTCGGTAACAAGATTGGAAGTCCCGCTTTCATAAAGTCCAATAACCGCCTGTACGCCATAGTTCGTACCTTGAGCATGGCAGTTGTTACAAGAATATTCGGTACTTCCTCCAGGTAAGGGTGCACTGGTTGTTTGGGCACCTTCTTTGGCAGGCCCATTTGGGTAAGCCGCAATCAGTACGAATACTGGCAAGATCCAAAATAACATCCACTTTTTCATCATTGATAGGCGTGTTTGAGTGTGAAGAAAACATAGGTCCATGTAGGACGTTTGTTGATTAGAGAAAAATTAGATACGCATTGAGGCCAAAGCCGTTCCATAGTTTTATCGTTTCGATTTTGGCATACGGATAGACGATGAAGGCATTATATTATCTGGAAATTGAAAAGGGTTCTTGTTTTGGGCACCCAACTTTATCGCCAAGCACACCTGTACCAAAATGAAGTTAATGACCATTTTGTTCTTAGGCCTTTCGACCATTTTTTGTCGTGCCCAAATTGCTCCACAGGCTTTAAAAAGCAAACCCGAATCAGAAAAGAAGGAAACATTGGAGGAGGATCTGACGGATCCAGCGCGAGGCGATAGTCCTAAAATACAGGGAAAAGACCAGAAGCCGGGTCGAAAAGCCGTATTGGCCACCTTGCCAGATGCTAAAAATTATTTTGGTGGCGAAACAGGGGCCGCTGTGGATAATGTTTCTTTTTCACTTTCCAAAAATGGCGCCACGCTTTTTGCCGAATTCCTGAGCGATTATCTATTTTTGGGCAAGACCTTAGGATATGGCCGGATCGGGTTTGGGGCATTGGTGAATACCGGACAAGACTCTACCAAAACCACTATGGCCCAATTTCTGAGTGGGGGCGGAAATGGTATGATGTACCTCTATGTACCGATTGCTACCAAGAGCGCCTTCCACGAACACTACGAAATGGCCCGTGTTTCTTTCGTCTTTCTGCCACGAGTTGGGCTTGATATTCCGGCCCTTAACGCTGCCATTGCAAATCCGGGCTATAATGCAGATATCGGTTTCGAGGCGCAAGGATTATTGCTTTCTGTCTCCAAAACCTTTCAGTTCTTTGCCCAAGCTCGGTTTTCAGGGGTTTTGGGATCGGATGATTTTTACCGGCATTTAGGGTTGACAAGCAAGCAATTTCACCCGTTTGCTTCTGGTCGTTGGACGTTTGGTGTGGATCTGAATAGCCTGATTCGGATATCTGTGACCAACGCATTTTTAGAACCCACAAGAAGTCAGAAAAGCCCTGTTATTTTGTCCGTACAACTCATTAACCGACGTCGCTAACGGCCAAAGTTGAGATCCATTCCTCCTTGGATGAGGAATGGATTCCACGTCTTAGTAAGTTCTTCTTGATACTCATATGGGTTTGTACCTAAACGATCCGAAGTCTTGACTTGGCCAAAAATACCCACGCGGTCGTTTCCTAGTTTTTAAGGTAAAAGCTGGCTCGATGTGGATAAATGAACCCCCTTTTTCTACTGGAGTACAATAACTGTTCAAGACGGGGTCGCAGTTTTGTTGAGCATCTCCTGCCGTAATTTGGACCACTTCAAGACTCAAAGTAGTCCTTGCGATTAGATCAGACAAAAGACCATAATTTTTCCATCTCACCCAATACATTGGAGGAGTAAACGTATGGGTTAAACTGGGCTGGACAAACAGCCGACGCAAAGGAATCTGTTTATGGTAAATCCTCCTCGTATCACCATCAATTTCAGCCAGGCTAAAAGTTTTTAAATTTCCGAGACCACCACCACCCCAAACCGCCATCCGAACGGAGGGAGACAAAGGGATGTTATAAGCGCCAACCGCAGTTTCCAACCGCTTGCTAACCCCAAACTCAGTGTCAAGTACCCAAAACTCAACTGTTCCTTTGTTGTAATGCGCATGTAGATTGACCGCAAGGTCGTTGGTTATGGCGCTGCTTATTTGAAGATTTTGTGTGTCCACCATGATATCCCAATCACCTGCTTTTTCTAAGTGTGGGACCACGGCTGTTCCGGGTATATAGGTATTTACACAGCCACTCACGAAAAAGGACAGCATAAATAAGGCAGGTGCTATAGGATGAGATGAGATGATTTTTATGGCAAAAATGGTTGGTTATGATGGGATAATCAATATAATACTTTTTTGTTCCTTGCTAAAGTAGTAAAGTTAATGTATGTTAAAGCCTGACTCCCTTCACCTAAATCATAAGCTTATGAACCGGAGACGTTTCCTTAAACAAAGTGCATGGGCTATTCCAGCACTTGCCATTCCAGAGTGGATATTATCCGATCCTTATCGACCACTTCCGATGAACACCTTGCCCTTTACACCTGTTCGGATTCGAGGAGCAGTGCAAAGTAATGGCAAAGGCATTCCCCATGTAGCTGTAACGGATGGCATATCGGTAGTTACCACCGATGCAAAGGGGACCTTCACCTTGATTTCCACTTCTAATCAGCCTTTCGTATATGTCAGTATTCCGGCGGGGTATAAAATCCCCCAGAATGCAACGGGAACTGCACGGTTTTATCAGCCCATCCGGTCGGATAATAAAGGTGAGATGACGGCCCTGTTTACACTACAACCAGAAGATGTTTCGCAAGAAAGTCATCGCTTTTTGGCACTGGGCGATGTTCAGACCCAAAATAAATACGAAACGGCACGTTTTCTGAACGAGACCATACCAGACATTCAACAAACGCTTAATACCGGAATGGCTGCCTTTGGTGTTTCGGTGGGTGACATCATGTTTGACGATCTATCGCTTTATCCTGATTATGAAGCAGGCGTTCAAAAAACAGGGATTCCGTTTTTTCAGGTGATGGGTAACCACGATTTGGATTTTGATGGATTCACGGACGAGTCCTCTACCCGTACATTTACCCGTCATTTTGGCCCCACATATTATTCATTTAATCGTGGCGCCGTGCATTATGTGGTTTTGGAAGATGTGATGTGGGTGAAAAGTGGTTATTTGGGATACATTCACCAAGAGCAATTAACTTGGTTGGAACAAGACTTGGCTTTGGTGGACAAGGGGCGTCCGGTTGTTGTGTTCTGGCATATTCCGGCTCTTTCCACACAATATGCCCGCGACGGCGAATCTCGGCCTAATATCGCCAACTGTGTTACCAACCGAGAAGCCATTTACCGCTTGCTTAAGCCCTACCAAACACACGTCATTTCTGGGCATACCCACGAACACGAACATGTGTATGAAGGAGGCGTGCATGAACATATTTTAGCGACGGTGTGTGGTGCATGGTGGAGCGGCGATATTTGTTCGGATGGCGCTCCCAATGGCTATGCAGTCTTTGAGGCCAATGGCGAGTCTTTATCGTGGCGATACAAAGCGACAGGGCAAGCAGATGACTATCAGTTACGGCTGTACAAAGCGGGGAGTGAGCCTCAGGCCCCAGATGAGTTGGTCGCCAATGTCTGGGATTGGAATCCGAATTGGCAGGTAGCTTGGTATGAAGACGGGATCCGAAAGGGCTTGATGTCGCGTCGCCTCGGATACGATCCCTTGGCGGTTGAGCAAATGTTAGGCAACCAAAAACCGTCTCGGCGGACGTGGGCAGAACCCAATCGGACGCACCATTTGTTTTATGCACCTGCTCCAGCAAAAGGGAGCAATGTTATCGTTGAGGCCATTGATCCGTTTGGGCGAACATATCGCTCAACCCTTTGATGTTGGATAAGGCCCACAGAACAAAATGCCTTTGGTCTGTAAACCGAAGGCGTTTTGTGCAAGCCTTATAAATTGGGCTATGGAAGGATATAGGCTGTTTTTACCAAATCTACAATGGTAGCTTCTTCAGGTAAAAACAAACGCATCCGATCTGCGGTTAAACTCAGTATCTGGATAAACCACTTTGGCTGATATTGGGGGCCGGGCTCCATATGCAGGCTATTGATGGCGATTTTGTACCGATGAATCCGCGCATTACGGATATGCCCGCTTGCGTCTTTGTTGTAGAGGGAAAGGGTGCTGTCTCGAAAAAAAACTGCCACAAACGGCGTTTCGATCGCATTAATGATGCGGCTCACCTCTCTGCTACTATCCTCTATGACCCAACGCCGAAATGCCCGGCTTGCACGCCGATTCAGATCGTCCAGTTCGGCATCAAATCCGTAATACCGCTTGGCTCGTTCGGCTTTTATCTGCTGGTAAACTTGGATGGCTTGTGGTATAGGATTCTGTTTTTTATCTACTTGTGTGCCTTGCTCAGAATAAGAGATAACTTCCCAACGGCCAATGAGCCATTCAGGGTTGGGTGTTGGACTAGGTTGGGCTGGGCTGGTGGTCGCGGATATGAACCATCCAAACACAAAGAAGAGGTGTTTCGGTGACATCTGAAATGAGGTTTTATGGAAAAATAAAAATACAACGGCGTTATATTTTCACGAAAGTCCCCATAGGAAGTTCCAAAAGGAACTATCATTGTTAAGTGGCTATGCAACTTCCATTTGGTGCGTTTCAAAACTTCCCAAAGTACCTCGTGAATACCTCTTTCACATTTTATGCGGCCTATTGGATTTTCGTATGATGTCGCCCCTACGGGGCTTTTTTTATGCACGTCACCAGTTCCCCAACGGCAGGCAAAGATGCCTTTTACATCCTACCTAATCTAAGTGTGTCGTAATGTCTATGGGCATTTTTGAAATGCACCCGCTTCCGTTTGTCCGAAAAAAATAGTACACCTCAATATTTAAGTACTTAAAAACTAATTACATTGTATTTGATCTTAAACCGTAATTGAATGGTGTGTCGGACCTTTACAACCTTGCCTTCATGCATTCCTGGTTTCCATTTTGGCATGGCTTTTACCAACCTAATCCCCTCTTCGTCGCATCCTCCTCCAATGCCTTTTACTACCTCAATATCCGAAATAGATCCATTCTCAGTTACAACAAACTGAACAAAAACAGTACCTTGAATTCCTTTTTCGTGTGCCTTTTGTGGATATTTGATGTGTTCAATGAGGTATGCGTTCAACGCAGCTAATCCACCCGGAAACTCTGGTGGTGTATCTACAAAAGCCCTGACCTGTTCTTGGCTTGGAGGAACTCCCGATCCAAGTGGCAGATCTGAAGGCGTTGCTTGGAGGGAAATCCCTTTATCTAAGGCTTCTTCTGTGGTCAGATCTAAATAGGCCTCGTCTGTGAAGGTTACTCGGATAGGCTTGACGTTTTGAGGATGGTAAGTAATCGTTTTAATTGTCTTGATTTTGCCCTCCAAAACCATTGTTTTTACAGTATCGGAAGGTATAATGGGGATGGGGATGGCATGGAGTGCTGTCATGACGTGGTGGTGGGAACCTGTTGCAACAGCCATTCCGGTAGAAAATACCAAGAACAAAAGACTCCACCCAACATAAGAATTTCGATAGGTATAAAATTGTTTTATCATAACTTCACTTTCATGATTTAAATGGTCTATGACGAAAGTACTTGGAACACAAGTAAAATTATTTATATGGCTTTTCAGAATCAGAGTAGTTTTTACTGAAATATACAAATACGAGATTCTATCGAAAGTATTAAATTTCATTGTTCCAAAAAAGTTTCTACCCAAAGTTCTTTGAAAAAACGGCATAAGACTTTGTACATCGTCTTATGCCGTTTCACAATATCCTATCGTTTTTACGATAGTTTAAAAAGTACCTGAACAGTGTATCGGACTTTGACGGGTGTTCCTTCATGAGAACCGGGCGTCCATGATGGCATTTCTTTCACCAAGCGGAGTGCTTCTTCGTCGCATCCTCCGCCAATACCCCGCACTACCTTTGCATCCTCAATATGTCCTTCCTTATTCACTACAAACTGAATAAAAACAGCGCCTTCAATACCTGCACGTTGTGCTTCGGTGGGGTATTTCAGATGAGTCGTAAGGTATGTCCTTAGGCCGTTCGCACCACCCGGAAATTGGGCATGCACGTCCACAAACGTCCACACATTATCTTTGTCTGGCGTTGTATCTGATTTCGATTTGTGGTCTTCCGGATTTGCAACCTTATAATTCAAAGGCTTTTCTATCCATTTGCCATTCGGCGGTGGTGGTGGCGGTGGTGGTGGTGGTGGGAGCAGAATCCCCTTCGATAATGCTTCGTCCGAGGTCATGTCCAAAAAAGTTTTGTCTGTAAACGTTACTCGAATTGGTTTTGGGTTTTTCGGGTGGACACTTACTGTTTTGATGGCTTTTATTTTCCGCTCTACCATCATGGTCTTAACTGTGTCGCGTGAGGCTATAGGTGTGCCATCTGGCTTTATAATTGTCATGGGGCGCTCAAAAAAACCTGTTGCGGCAGTGAGTCCACTAGCAAAGATTAAAAGCAACAGACTCCACCAGAGATGGGAATGTCGGTATGAATAGGTTTGTTTTTTCATGGTTTGAACCCTTCTTTTGAGTTGATGAAATTGCGGCGAGGCCATCGCGGAAAGCAATGGATTCGTTCGCTCGGATTCGCTTGCAAGCAATTTGTATAATAATTGGGCATAAGTTTGCCGAGACACCCCAGGCCCAGACAAAACCTCGGCGTCGCAGGTAGCTTCGCGGGCAAACATAATTTCTTGGTGGCAATGCTTGACCAACGGATGCCAACCCAATACCAACAAAAGGCATTCTTCCAAAAAACGCCACAACACATCCACTCGGCGGATATGTACCAGTTCGTGGTGGATCGCCATTGTGCGTGCATGGCTGGGCGGCAATAGCGCCGGCGGGAACACCAAAACAGGGCTAAAGATGCCAAAAGTGAATGGGGAAAAGGACATTGGGGCCGTAAACAGCCGAACATCACGGCGGATACCCATCTGTGTACTCCGATTTTGTACCTCGGCGATGAATTCGGGGGTGTTTACCAGAGAAAGTAAGTTGCGCAATGCCCGCAAATCTTGCCATGAAGCCCAGAGTTGTCTGCCAGACCTCAAGCCACGTAGAACCACCAAAATCCATAACACCAAAGGAATCAGGTATAGTTGTCGTGCCGTGAGTATGGGGGCATTTGAGGATGATTCCGGCACTCCGAATGCTCCTTGTAGCAGTTCAAATCCCACCAATCTTGAACTGGCTTCTACCTCCCAAACGGGCAACCAACCCCAATTTGCCCACATTACGCCAAATGGCAACGACCAAAAAACCGCCAAACGAACCGCAAGTATGTGACGCGGCGCATCCACCTGAAGAAGGATGCGGTCTATGATCCAGGCAAAGGCACTCCAAACGCCAATCGGTAGCCAAAAGGCAAACAAAAACCTCGCCCCAGCGTCTTGCAGGGCCTCTAATGTGGTTTCCATGATGCTTCTGTTTTTGGGTTATGAAACCGTTAATCCGGATCTTCGTCTATTGCGGCAATCATTGCCCGAATTTCGGCCTTTTCCGATTCACTGAGGCGCTCATGCCCCACCAGCGTTTGTACTAAGGCCACCGACGAACCTTTAAAAACCTTGTCCAATAAATTCTCTAACATTCCGCCGCGTACTTCTTCGGGGGTTCTGATGGCAGAATAGATGTACGTTATGCCTTCCGTGCGGTATTGCAAATATTCTTTTCGGGCTAAGTTTTTCATGGTGGTCATGATGGTCGTATAGGCGGTTTTACGCTGACGCAAGATGCACTCGTGTACTTGGCCTACGGTTGCCTCGCCCAATTCCCAAACGATTTGGAGCACTTCCATTTCGGTTGTGCCTAAAGGATCAATTGGTTTTCTCATAATTATCGTACTATTATTTTAGTAGTTGATAATCTACGAAAGGTAAAACGGTTTGTCAAGAGAGATACTAAAATAATAGTTGGAAGGAGGGTGCACGAGGTTCCCAAGCCCATCCGGTTGGATTTTGACGGATTGCCCTTCTATGGTAAAAGTTGGCTTGGTCTTAAGGCAGAGATGGTTTAAATTAAAAGCCTCTTTCCCATAATAATGTTAAAGCAAACGGGCATACGCCGAAGCCGTGAGCGCATCCCCACCTCCATAACTTCATCTTATATCTTTCATTAAAACTCTCATGCCCTTTTATCAAAACCTTCATCCAGAACGCGACCAGACAGACAAACGAATTGTGGAAAATCTGATTCGCCTGCGAGGTGCTTTGCGCAAGACCGATATTCCGGGCCGTTCTTTGAACGACACACTCTTGGTAGCCACGTGGAATCTACGCGATTTTGACAAACCCTCTTTCGGGTTCCGGTCCAAAGAAGCATTTTATTACATTGCCGAAATCATTGCACGATTCGATTTGGTGGCCATTCAAGAGGTCTATAAAGATTTGACGGCACTTAATGAGGTGATGCGGATTTTGGGAAGCGACTGGGATTATATTTTTACCGATGCCACCGAAGGTGCGCAAGGCAATGGCGAGTGCATTGCATTTGTGTTTGATAAGCGAAAGGTGGTTTTTGGGGGCTTGGCTGGAGAATTGGTAATACCGCCAGAAGACAACAAGCTCGTGCCGCAATTTTGGCGGACGCCCCTTATCTGTGGCTTTCGTGCTGGCTGGGCCAAGTTTATGATCTGCTCCGTCCATATCCTGTGGGGCAAGACCCAAGGAAGCAAGCCACCACCAGAGCGCATCGAAGAAATTACACGATTGGCCCAATTCCTGAAAAAACGTACCGAAGACAAAACCGCATGGGCCAGAAAACTGATTCTCTTGGGGGATTTCAATATTGGCAAGCATGGAGATGCAACCTATAAACCTCTTGAAGAGGCGGGATTTATTGTCCCCGAACACCTAAAGGAGGTTTATACCAATATTACACGCGACAAGCAATACGACCAAATTCTGTTTAGGCAACTGGAAGACTCTTTAGAATTTATTAAGGGTGGTACTTTTGATTACTTCGAACATGTGTTTCGGGAAGAGGATGAGCCCGCTTATGCAGCCGAAATTGAAGCATACCGTTCAAAAAGAACCAAATCTGAACCCAACGACAATCCGGAAACAAGCGAATCTGAGGATAAAAAACGATTGGCCTACTATAGGAAATGGCGTACCTATCAAATGTCCGATCATTTACCACTTTGGGTGGCGTTCCGGATTGACTTTTCGGATGAATACCTCGAACGAAAACTAAAACCCCAAACACCTACTTAATGGCCCGTGATGATCTTGACAACACGATTCTTGCCTGCGGAAAAGGCCATGATTGGGTTGAATCTTGATTCCACCCAACGTATTTTCTACGACAAAACCTGACTGGCCATGTCCGAAAAAAAGAAAAAACCCAAAAAACCAACGATTGGAACCTTGCTCATCTCAGAGCCAATGATGACTGACCCCAACTTCCGACGTTCTATTGTGCTTGTCTGCGACCATAACGAAGATGGGACTTTTGGTTTGGTATTAAATGATACCTTACCTCATATGCTCTCGGAGGTGTTGGACTACAACAGCAACTTTGATACATCGCTCCGGTTGGGTGGACCATGTGAACCACAGACCCTGCATGTACTCCATGCGTATGACGATTTACCAGAATCGCAATGGATTGCCGATGGTCTCTACTGGGGAGCCAATTTTGAAGAATTGGAAAGGCGGTTGGCTTTAGGAACACTTCAGCCCGAAAAAGTAGCCTTTTTCCTTGGATATTCTGGATGGAGTGCCGGACAATTGGAAAGTGAAATTCGGCAAAAGGATTGGTTTATTACCACAGTTAAGCCGGATTGGGTCTTTGCAGGCGTCGGTACGCAGGCCTGGCGACAAGCCTTGCGCCAAATGGGAGGGACTTTCGGCATTTTGGCCAACTTTCCGGATGATCCAAGGCTGAATTAGCCCTCTGGAAGTAGGATATTTGGGGAAAATATTCTCTCTGTTACACAAACTGCATGATTCAATAGTATCTTTTTAAGTTTTTAAAAGACGTTCCCTCGAAAAGTAAAATTAAGATAATGAACAAAATTAAGTATTTGTTTTTTCTACTTGTCCTGTTTGTACTTCCAGCCTGCCAAGACGATCCCGTCAAAAAGTATGAGGGACGAAATCCTAAAGCAGGGATCTTTTTAGAGCAAGGAAAAGACTTGATGCTCAAAAACGATACCTACATGGATGCCGAAACCGGAAAACCCTATACTGGCGAAATCAAAGGCGCCATTCCCCAAGATGTAACCCAGCGAATGGACGCTAAAATGAAAAATGGGAAATTTGAAGGCGAGTATAAGGTCTATTTTACCGAAAATGGTAAAGAGTTCCTCCGGCTAAAACGAACTTATAAAAATGGGATCGAAGTAGGTACCACTACAAAATATTACTCTGATGGCAAAGTCCTTGCAGAATTCAAATATAATGACCAAGGGAAACTAATATGTAGCGTGAACTACGACAAAGCCGGAAAAAAGACCTTCAATAACTGCATAAACTAACCGGTACGTTGCGTACTTCTCGCGAATTCGTGATAGGATGCGTGTTCCACATTTGCATTTTGAGTGCACTTGACGTAATATATCGGTGATGTATTGGATTCAAGGCGTCAGTGAGACAGGAGTAGTGTATGCCCTTTTCTTGTTGAGGTACTTTTGCATTTATACATCGTTTTTAAAATGACCCTTAACAATACCAATAACCTAATCCTTAACAATCACTCTAACTAACAGTAATCTGAAGAGGTATGATGATGAAAAAAACCTTCTCGAAAGTACTGGCAGTCGTAGCAGTGGGTTTACTGGGCTTTAGCGCCGCTTTTGCCCAGACAGGACAACCTTTCAGTGCCATTTTAACGTTGGATACCAACGGTAACGGCAAAATTGATAAGGTCGTTCTTATAAACTCAGGCTCCGTAGGAAGCTCCTTCCAAGCGGGTACTGCCCCCAACTATGACGGGTTCTCCGTTGCTGGCTACACCTTCTCTGATGCCGCCCCAACACTTGGCGACTTTGAAGGCGATCCTGCAACGATGCCCTATGCTGATGCCCTGCGTTCTGCCGGCGTAACTGGCCTTTCCATTGCAGGTGCTGGCTATCAAGACGTCTTCTTGTCGGTTACCGAAAAAGCTTCGTTCGACGGCGATGCCAAACCACAAGTAACGTACAATGCCAACACCGGTCAATTGGCTATGATTGGCGGTGGAACCAAAGTAGGTCAGGTCGAAACCTTCACCCTCGATGAGCAAGATGGTGTATTTGTATCGTTTGCGTCTGCTTGTACAGCGGATGCCGATTCAGATGGCCGGATTGACCAAGTGAAAATTACGCTGAATGGCCCGATTGCGACGACGGGCTTTGCAGCTGGCGCCTTTGCGGATGTGACGGCTGCACCAGCACCTCCTCACAGTGTGAGTGGCGGTGGAATTGCCAATGATGGTGGTGTAGGGGTAGTTACCCTCAACATCAACGAAGTCTATCCACAAGCATGGACAGGTGAAGCCCTCACGATGACCTATACCGCTGGTAATATTACCGATCAAGGTGGCTTGCGTCTTCTGAACAACTTCCGTGCTCCAGGTGCTATTCCTGCTCCTACCAACTTTGCCGTAAAAGACTGTGTGGCACCGTTTGTAACTTCTGCAGAAACAAATGACACCAACGTAGCAGGTGGTACCGCAGGGGCTACCCATATCGCAGGTTCGCCTAATATGCAAGGAAATGGTAAAATTGACACCTATACCGTTACCTACTCGGAAGTTGTAACCCTTCCGGCATTGGCTGACTTTAAAACTGCAACCTCCATCTCGGATGCGTTCTATGGCGCTTATACCGTTGCTTCTTTTGGTGCAAACACCTTGGAATCTGGCCCTCATGCCAACTTGGCAAGCCGCTACACCAAAAGTGTTTTGAACCTGACGGAAAAATCAACCCCGGATACCGATGCAACGCCAAGTTTTACATACACCAATCAGACAACAGCTTCCAAGCGAATTGTGGATGCCGTAAACCTTGAATTGGCAAAAGGAGGCAACACCGAAGCTTCTTCAACTGCTTCCAGCGTAACCTTCCCTGGTGATGATGATGCTCCGCCTGCAATGGTTGATATCTGCGCTTTGGATACCAACAAAGACGGTTACATTGATGCGTTGGAGTTTCTCTATTCCGAGAAATTAGGCAATAATTTAGGTCTTTACTTGAATGCCAAAGCCAGTGCCGCAGCGGTACGTACCGATGAAGCCACAAAAGGTAATGCCAAATGGAGCCAAAACAACTTCTTGGCACGCACCAATGATGGAACAAATCCAATTGCGATTGATCACGCATTTACACAAGCTCGTCCGGACAACCGTACCATACGCGTATTCTTGATGGGGTTTGATAAGTCTGTATTGACCGATGCTGCCGGAACCAACTTAGGTTATACGAAGGCAGATGCAACAGGTGAAGCTGCTACCTATCATACGGATTATATGCCACAAAGCCGCTATTTGGCTGATGGAAACTCAGAAGACATTGGCGACCGCGATCCGGTACAAACCAACCAAGCGGTTCCGGATGGCTTCCCTGCTCCTGGTCGTGAACTGTGGCTCCGTAATGCAACAGACAAAGCCGCTCCAGTTGCTATGTATGCTGGTACGGTGGACCAAAATGCCAACGGTAAGTTGGATGGTTATTACATCATCTTCTCCGAGCCAGTGGATGGCGCAACCGTAGGCGCACAAGGTACAGTTACCCCTGCATTCTCGGTAGATGGCTATGGAACGGTTTCTGTAAACGTTGACCATCCAAAAGATGTAAACGACAACGACAACGTGGTGTTTGTATCCTATGCCGAAGGCAGTGCATATGATACTGGTGCCGTTCCGGCGATTTCATCGGGATCTTCCATCAACCTTGATCTTCTCTTGACAATGGTTGACTCTCCAGACTTACCACAACGTGGTGGTCAGGTTCGTGTTAAATATGATGGAAACGCTCCGATGACAATTGAAGGTACATTCTCCAACTTGGCTACTTCTTTCACGAAGCTGATGTTGGAAGATGCTGCAAACGCTGCCAATAACAAAGACATCACTGCTTCCGTAACAGGTGTTGCAGCCGTTAATGGCCGTGGTGGTTCTATCTTTGCGACAGTTCCCGTAGACGCTGCTTTAAAAACAGCACTTCAGAACGGTACTGTTTCCCTCAAAGTTTACGGAACAGGTACGCCTGCTCCGGTTGAATTGTCGGTTGCTTTGACAGGAACCAACATCAAAGACTTTGCTGGAAACGCAATGGTCTCCGTAAGTGATGCCATGAATAATACGTTGAACCACAAGAGCGGTACACCAGCTGTTCTGGATCGCCTCTATGATGATGCAGAGCCTGTACTTGTTCGCGCCGTTGGTCAAGTGGGCTTCAAGCGCATTCGTGTAACATTCTCTGAAACCGTACGTGAAGTAGGTGCTGCTGAAAGCAACTTCACCTATAGCAATGATGGTACACCTCCGGGAACCCCAACCCCAACCCATGCATCTGCTTATGGCGGTGGTGCTATTACCTTTACCGCTGGTGCAACATCATTTACGATTGATAATGCGACCAATAATAACCTAATCAAGTATGACGTATTGGGTGATGTATTGGGTATTGTACGTGCAAACATCACGGTCAATAACAACTATATTTCGGATATGGCTGGTGTAACCGCTGTTTCTGGACGTAGTGCAACGGTTACCATTGCTAACACCCTGAATATCCCGAACCTCCCAACGGACCGCTATGGCGCAACCCCGACGGTAGCGAAGGCTTCTGGTGCTGCTGTAGTAACAGCCATGCAAATTACAGGTGCTGGTCAGGGTGGAAACCCAATCTGGGGAACCGCTGCTTCCAGCAACGATCGTAAGGGCAATATTACCAATGGTATTGACATCTCGATCAATGATCCGGATGCACCGAAAGTAGTTGCCGCTTGGACTTTAGACCGCAACTCAGACGGTAAAGTGGATCTCATCCTAGTTAAGTTGGACGAAGAAATTGACGACAATACCGTTGATGCTTCTAAGTTCACGGTTGCAGGTTATACGGTCAATAGCTTCATCAAACCAGCTACTGCTGGTGGTGCAAACGACCCACGTACCTACTATTGGTCCGATGGTGCCGAAAATACGGGTACCACAATGAACCAAGTGGATCAACTCCAAGATGAATGGGTTGCTCTTGATGTAGCGAAAACAGGGGGTGCAGCAGAAGGTGATACGGATGCTAAGCCACAAGTTACCAATGCTGCTGGTGCGGTTTCTGACTTCAACTCGAACCAGATCGCTGCCAACAGCACAGGTGTTGCTTCTATGGACTATGCTGGTCCAGCAATTGTGAAGGCTGACATCATCGGCCCGAACACCTTTGTGGTTAATTTCTCGGAAAACGTTGCTGTAGCTTCCGTAAATAATGGTGATATCGGAATAAGTGTGAACAACCTTGGATTGCCATTCGCAACCGATCTGATTGCTACCAATGTTTCTGGTCGTACCGTTACATTCACAACGTACCCCATTAACCTCTTTATGATTGCGCCAGCAAATAAATTGGAATTGGGTTTGATGGACATCAACGTCGTAAAAGACTTGAACGGAACGGCACGCTTCAACCTGCAAAACGTAAATGATGCTGCTCCAACCAATGCCTTAGATGGCCCAAACAACGGTGTCATTACGGCAAATGATCTTGTACGCACGATTTCTCCGATCACCGCTTGTGGTGCAACTGGCCCGGCTCTTGTGGCTGGAACCAATGGTGCAGTGGTATCTGGCGAGATCTGCCGCTCGACGAACGATCCATTCCATCCGAGTTATCAGTTCGGCGCAACCAAAGTTGCCCGTTATGAAATCTACATGACGAAAGGTGGTGTAACCACGTTGGTTGCCCAATTTGCTCCGCCTTCAACTGGTTCGAATGGAACAACTGGGACGGACAAATTCTCGGTAACGTTTGCTGTTGCTCCGACCAGTGGAACGGTTACATTTGGTGTAGCAGTGGTTGGCGAAAACATGACAAAAGACGATGGTGTACGTGAAGCAGGTAACAACTACACGCTTGCTACTGGCGCTGCTTCCAATATGGTTGCATGGGGTACCGTTAATATGACGGACGATGTGCCTCCAGCCAACGTTGGCAAAGACCTCTCTATTGTTGACGGTGATGCTGGTAAGCAATTGGTTGCTTCCTTCACCTCTTCCGATCATGGCCGCTTTGAAACCTATGGACCTGCATTCGGAACAACCGTTGGCAACACAGTAACGGTTTATAAAGTTACCGAATACAAGGTATATGACGCAGCTGGTACGCTTGTCGCAACAGTTCCTGCAACGCAAGCAACCGTGACAGGCAGCAAGGTGTCTATCACCTTCGAAGCGCCTTCTTATGGTGCAGGTAACTACACCGTCAAAGCTTCCGACGGCATCAATGTTTCAGAAGGCTCTAACGTTGCAGGTGGTGCAGCCATCGGCGGTACCGTTCCTGGTGATGCCAACGGTGACGGCAAAGTGAACGTTCAAGATTTGGCTGTCTTTGCTCAAACCTACGGTGCAACCGCCGGAAGTGGTAACTACACCAAATCATTCGACTTCGACAACAACGGCTCAATCGGTTTGGCCGACTATGCCCGCTTTGCGAAACTCTTCGGCACAGGTGCTGCACTCGGCAAAACCGAGCAACTCCCTGCAACTTCTGCGAAGTTGAGTGTTGAAGTAAAAGGCAACCTTGCTTATGTTCGTGCCAATGGCTTGACCAACGTACAAGGCTTCCAATTTGACATCGCGGTTGATGGTGGCGAAGTTGTTAAGGTACAAGATGGTGCTGCATTCAAAGGCAACAGCCTCTCGGTAGCTTCTGGTAATACTTATGCTGTTGCTTCTACCGCAGGTGCCGTTGAAAATGGCGTAATCGCAGTAATCGAACTCAGCGCGAAAGCGAAGAGCGTAAAACTCAGCGATATCATCGTAGTTGAAGCCAGTGCTGCTAAAGGTGCAGACGAGGTAATGGGTGTTGGTATCCCAAGCGAATTCGCTTTGGATCAAAACTATCCGAACCCGTTCAACCCCACAACGGCCATTCGCTTCAGCTTGCCTGAAAACGCTAATGTTAAACTCCAAATCTTCGACATGACAGGCCGCCTCGTTAAAACGTTGGTTGCTGGTCAAGTTGAGGCTGGTGTACACACCATGACTTGGAATGCGACCGACAACGCGGGCGCTCCGGTTGCAAGTGGTGTTTACCTCTATCGCATCCAAGCAGGTAACTTCGTGAAGGTCAATAAAATGACCCTTCTGAAATAAGCCTGATATCAGGTTCAGACCAAGAAAGGGGGAGGGTGACCAAACCCTTCCCCTTTTAAGGTTTTGAAATCCCTTAGCGTATTCCAAGACAAACCATGCAAATTATTGAATTACCAATTGATTATTGAAATGATCTGATGTGTAAATCAAAGCATGAAACCGGGATAGAACCAAAAACAAGGATAGAGGAAAAAAATGAAATTGATCAAGATTCACGTATATGCATTGGCGCTTTTTGCTTTGGTTGGAATCAGCCGTGCGCAGGTCGGAGGCTCTATTGACTTTGATTTGAAAGCGGGCGATCAAGGTTTAAAAAGCGTTGAAGGTAACCTCAAAGGTGGGGACATCCACAATGTTGAGGTACATGCTTCAAATGTGACCAATGCCATTGCATTCGAGATCAAGGTATCGTTCGACAATACGTTTTTCACCTACACCGCGCAAACAATTGGTCTGAAAGGGACGAAGTCTAATCAGGCTAATCTATTGACGCAAAATGGTGGTACGATTTTTAACGGTGCTGGTCTCGAAACAATTACAACGAGTGGAACCAAAACAACGATTACCCTTTCGGTTGCATTGAGCGGTGCAAGTCAAACCAGCAATTCGGTAACGGGTGGTGGATTTTTGGCAAACATTCCTTTAAGCATTAACAATGGGGTTGCAACCGGAAAGTCCGGAACGGTTACTTTAGAAGAACTGACCATTTTGGACAAAGCCTTTGCGGCTAGTACGGTAAGTCCGGCAGTTAGCGGGACGGTGAAAGTCAATGGTGCTCCGACCCAGACCTCGATCACCAATCCTGCGAATGGTGCTCAGGTAACGGTAGCAGGTCAGCCGACCGATACGATTTCACCAACGTGGTCCGCTTCTACGGATCCAGATGGAAAGGCTGTTTCCTATACTTGGCAACTGGCCACAGATGCAGCATTTACGACTGTCTTAAATTCAGCGACCACAACCGATACCAAAGTAACACTTACCCTCAAGCAAGTGGATGATATCCTCGCTGCTGCTGGGGTTGCAAAAGGTGGAAAAGTAACGGTTTATCACCGTGCGAATGCATCTGATGGTGTAAACACCACATTGGGAACTGCAGCAACTGTTGAGTTAACTCGTGGCGTTGTGAATGCACGTCCATCTGCGGTTGCTGGTCTTATTCCAACGAATGACGCCACTCATGTGGTAGAAGGTGCTCCGACTGGTACCTTGGCTGTTTCTTGGAATGCTGCAACCGATGCAGAAAATGATGCTTTAAAATATACATGGCAACTTTCTACGGACCCGACCTTTCCGTTAGGCAATGCTACGTATGTAAAAGATGCTGGTTCAGCTACGAATTTTTCTATCACTACTGGTGATCTGAATGCATTGTTGAAAAACACCTTTAAAATTGCTGGTGGTGCTACCGCAACGTTCTACCATCGTGTACTGGTAAGTGATGGGGTGAATTCGGCAGTGGCCAGCAGTGCGAATAAAGTGAACTTCAAGCGTGGGCCTGTAACGGCAAGCGAAAGTGAAGTGGAACTTCCTGCTGAATTCGCAGTTAAAGGTAACTATCCGAACCCGTTTAATCCTTCAACCAAGATCAGTTTTGACTTACCCGGCAATGCCTTAGTTGGTATTCAGGTATATGACATTCAGGGACGCCTCGTGATGGAGATGCCTAAAGTAGCTTTCCAAGGCGGTGCAAATCAAACCATGAACGTCAATGCTGCATCTTTGCAATCAGGGACTTACCTCTACCGTGTTACAGCCGAATTAACCACTGGCAAAGTTACACAAATAGGCCGGATGACCCTGTTAAAGTAAGTAGATGGTTCGTTTAAACTTTGGAAATCATCATCTCATGCTTCATCAGTCCGTTTGGTGAGGTATTGTTAAAGGGGCCTCCTAATGCAGAAGCGTTGGGGGGCTATTTTTTTGAGAAATTTATTAGCTGCCTGCAATAATTCCATCTGCAATCAAATGTTCCAATTGCGTTGGTCCTACTCCTAATGATTTTAATATTTCAAACGTATTCTCGCCAATGGTGGGTGGCTGATGTCTCAGTCCAAATGTTTGAGATCCATATTCAAAAGGTAAACGTGGTAGGTTTGCTGAAAGGTTGTGAGGGAGAAGGGTGTGTAGCATACCGTCTCCAGCATTTAGGTGCGGGTCTAAAAAAAGGTCTTCTGTTGTGTTGACAGGAGCAAAAGGCAAATCAAAGCGGGCGCATTTCTCCAGAATTTCGCTCTTGGTCAGATTGGAAATTAAGTGGGTAATCTCCGTGAAGAACCAAGGTGAATCCAAACGTTTGTGATTGGTATTTAAGTCCTCGTTTTGGAACCAATCTTCCTTGTCGAAAGCCTTGCAAAATCGTTCCCAGTGTTTTTCGGAAATAATGGCTAAAAAAACCATTTGATCATCTGCTGTACGGAAAGAATTATAGACACTCCATGCATTGGTACGAGCAGGCATGGGTGGCATAGGTTGTTGTGAGATGGCCGAAGCGGCCATAAACTGTCCCATCATGTACACCGCTGATTCGAAAAGGGCGCTTTTAACATGCTTTCCTGTGCCCGTCTTTTGTCTTTCGTAGAGCGCCAATAAAGTACCCATTGCGGCAAACATACCACCGGCAATATCCACAACCGAAATTCCCGCTCGAAGTGGTTGCCCAGGAGGGCCTGTCATGTAGGCAATTCCACTCATCATCTGAATCATTTCATCCATGGCTTGCCGGTTTTCGTAGGGTCCAGACAGGAAGCCTTTAAGTTCGGTATAGACCAAGCGGCTGTTGATTGCAGCGGTTTCAGAATAACCATAACCTAAGCGATTCATGGTCCCAGGGCCGAAGTTTTCTACCAATGCGTCTGCTTTTTTTATAAGGGCATACACAATTTCTTTGCCAGCAGGATGCTTAATATCTATGGCTAAGCTTTTTTTGTTTCGGCTATAAAAGGGGAAATAGCCAGCGCCCATTCCGCTTAGATACCGGGTACTATTCCCGTGCGGTGGTTCGATATGGATAACCTCTGCGCCCATATCCGCTAATATTTGCGAACAGGCGGGCCCCATAATGACATGGGTAAAATCTAAGATTAAAATGCCTGAAAGAGGGAGTTTGGTCGTCATTATTTTACCTGCTTAAAGTTAGTCCAAGATATTAAAGGATTGTTTTGCCGTAAAGGAAAATGGCGTAAACAATAAAGGCTGCTCCTTGGTTTAGAACAGCCTTATAAAGCGACTTCTATCGCGTTTAAGCAGGCTTATTGGGCATTTGGGTTCCCAGATGCATTTTCGGAGCACCATTACCGCTTATTCCAGCATGGAAAGGCTCGGCCGTTTCAATAACTTTAAATCCTCCCACAACCCGATTCGCGATGGAGGAAAAGGCATTGTACATTACTGGAGCCACATATAGGGTGAGGAAAATTGAAAAAATGGAGCCACTGATCAGGGCCACGTTCATTGGGAGCCAAAATTGACCGTTTTCGGAGCCAAACTGAAAGCCCGGATCGGCATGGGTGAAAAGACCCACAAAATCAATATTTAAGCCGAAAACCAAGGGGAATAATCCAATAACCGAGGTGATGATGGTCAGAAAGATAGGGCGGGTTCGGATAACACCAGCCTCAATGATCGCCTCAAGGGAAGTTTCACCTTCTTCTTCTCGTTTTAGGGCGAAGTCAATCAGAACGATGGTATGATTGACTACGAGTCCCGATAAACTAATCAAGGCGATAAAGGTCATTAATCCGAACGGAGATCTCGTAAGAATAAGTCCAAGCATGACACCAATGAGGGAAAGACCCATACCGATCATGATGACCAATGGGCCTCTGATATTTCTGAATTCCATGACCAGAAGAAGAAATATCAGGGCAATCCCCATAAAAAGGGCGATAGAGAGAAAGCCGAAACTTTCTTGTTGATCTTTATTCTCTCCGGTAAAATTCAAGACATACCCTTTTTTGACCTTATAATCGGCCAAAAAAGCCGTGACTTTGCCCAAAACCTCGGGTCCGCTATAGCCAGGAGCGGCATCACCAGAAACGGTTACCACTCTGCGGCCATCTAATCGTGTAATAGAGCCTAGTCCAGCGCCTACTTCGAGCGTGGCAACGGCTGAGAGCGGTAGTTGGCGGCGGTTGTTGGGATTTCCACCCACGTTAACTGGCAGGGTTAGGTTTTGGATGCTTTCAAGGGCATTTCGGTCTTCGGGGCGGAGCCTGACGGTGATGTCATACTCATCTTCGCCATCTCGGAATTTGCTGGCCTCGGTACCATTGATTGCACTCCGAATGGTACTTGCAATCTGACCTGTTGATAATTTGTATTGTTGTGCCCGTTCGCGGTCTATCTTAACACGTACTTCTGGGCGTCCCGAATTAAGGTTATCCCGTACATCTACCAAGCCATCAATTTGTTTTTTCTCGGCGGCACGACTTAGTTTGAACTTCAGATCATGGCTAATCCGGACAATCTCGTTAAAATCCGGCCCAGAAACTTCTATATTGACAGGTGCACCCGTAGGTGGTCCGTTGCTGGGAGCGGTAAACTTGAGCAGTGCACCGGGAATACTTCTGACCACATCACGAAGTTTTGTAAGGGTGTTCTTTGAGGATTCTCCGCGGTCTCCATAATCTACCATATTAATGGTGACGAATGAGTTTTGGGGGCTTCCACCGCCTCCGAAAAAGGATTCTTGCCCGCCGGCGGTGCCTACGCCTGTTTGATAGTTCTTTATGTTTTCGGCAACAAGAGGATCGTTACCGATCAGGCGTTCAATTTTAGTTTCCGCCTTTTGTGCCATTTTATTACTGGTCTGCACATTGGTACCAATTCCACCTTGAAGGTTTACGGTCACTTGGCGGGGATCGGTAGAGGGGAAAAATGCGACACCTGTTGGCGCAATCGCATACACCATAAAGATTCCAAAGAACAATCCAAAGGTCAGGTTTAAGACAATGGCACGGTTATCCGTAAGAATCAGTGGTCGCCCAGATTTGAAAATAAGTCCAATAATGCCAAAGATGAGCATTAAAATGGGAGCGACAGAGAGGGATAAGGCAGTTCTTAATAATTGTACACTTGCATCAGGTTTCTCAAAATCAGTACGAAACCAAGCAATTAGAAATACCACCAACATGGCAATTGCCGTTTTCCAACTGAGCGCAATGGTCGCTTTTCCACCTCGAATCATGACCTCGAAGGTGTGGAAAAATATTCCCAAAACCCCAATTGTAAAAATGACTCCGGCGGGCAACATGAAAACCACTTGTGCGAGGGTAAACCCCCCATATGCTGGTTCACCGATTGAAAGTAAGGAACCTACAATAAGTAAAATAAACCCTAAAGTAAAACTAGTTAAGGTAAAAGTGTTACGTAAGAGGGCATACCTTACCTGATAATCCCGCTGCATCATGAGTTCAAGCCATTCTTTGTACTTTACCAAGTATCGTGGGAACTGCTTGTTGATAATAAAATCGCTTACGGGAACCAAGAAATAACGGGTAAAGGCAAAAAGTACCAAGGATAGACCGATTAAGACCGGGACAGTTACCCAATTAATAATGAGCATTAGTATCGTCAAAGAGGCAATGGCGATGTAGGTAACATAATTGATCCATTTGGGTGGAATGGCTTTTGGTTCATTGTCTAAGCGAACCAAATAAGCGGTGATCACCGGATTCATAACCAAGGCAACAAACAACGACGTAGAGAGCGTGATAATGAGGGTTAGGGGCAGATAACTCATGAATTTGCCGATCACACCTGGCCAAAACAACATGGGGAAAAAAGCCGCAAGTGTGGTAAGGGTGGCATAGATAACCGGTCCGGTTACTTCACGGGTTGCCAGACGAGCGGCCTCAAATTTTTCGTACCCCATTTCTCGAAAGCGGTAAATGTTCTCCACCACCACAATTGCATTGTCCGCTAAGAGACCTAAGGCAATGATAAGGCTAAAGAGGACGATAAAGTTGAGGGTCAGCCCCATGACTTGGAAAACGGCAAAACTCATGAGCATGGAAAGCGGAATCGAAATGGCGACCAGCATAGAGGCACGAATCCCCAAGAAAAAGACCAAGGCCATCACTACAAAGAAAATCCCTGCCACCAGATTATTTTGAAGTTCTTCCACCAAATTTCGGACGAACTCGGAGTTGTCGCCGGTATAAACCACAAATGTACCATTGGGCAGATTTGCGGTTTTAATTTTCTCTTTCAGGCCATCTACCGTCTCAATAATGTTAGCGCCGGAACGCTTTTTGACTTGCAACGAGATTACCTGTAAGGGTTTTCCATCTTTCGATTTTACGGTTCCGCCCGCGCCACTTTCGTCAGGGTGAACAATGCGAAGTCGGGAGTAGGTGGTACGGTCTTTAAAGCCGTAGGTCACGTCGGCTACATCGCGCAAGTAAATTGGTGATGGGCGGGCAATGGGGCCTTGTGGTTCAGGGACTTTAACAATTAGGTTTGCTAATTGTGCTTCACTCTTCATTTCGCCATTTACGCGAACAAGGTAGTTGAGACGATCTACGTCCACCGATCCACCCGGAATGGTTAGGTTCTCTCCCTGAATAGCACCCGCCACATCCTGAAAGGTAAGGTTATAGGATTGAAGTTTTGCGAGGTCCACATTAATTTGCATTTCCCGCTCTAAGGCGCCAATCAATTCAACTTCCAAGACACCTGGCACGCCTTCAAATTCGTCTTTTAGTTTGTCTGCAACATCTTTTAATTTAGACAAGGAATACCCTGCGGCGAGGTTCACGGTTATAACCGGTAATTCCGAGATATTAATTTCTCGAACAATAGGCTCTTGAATGTCGGAAGGTAACTTGGATTTTGCGATATTTACTCGATCGCGCACTTTTTGGTAGGCATCTTCGATGGGCACATTGGGTTCAAATTGGATATTGACCGATGTTACCCCTTCGCCGGAGGTGGAGCGTAGTTCCTTGATTCCGCTGATGCTTTGTATTTCACGTTCCAATGGTTGTGAAACCAATGCTTCCATATCGTCGGGGCTTACACCCGGATACACAACCGTAACAAAAATATTAGGGATTTTTATAGAGGGTTGGGCTTCTTTAGGAACGGAGAAATAAGCATAGAAGCCCCAAATGGTAAGCAAAACCGTTAACACGAGAACGGTAATACGGTTTTTAACGGCCCAGTCTGCAATCATTGTATGTTAAGGATTATCAGTGAGGAAAAAGAGCATTTCGGGTGCTTAACCCTTAACGACTTCTAATAGGTCACCTTCCGAAACGTTGTTTTGTCCGTTAGTGACGACTTCATCGCCTGCTTGAATACCAGAAAACACCACCGTTTTACCCTCTTGAGACGGTCCGATGGAGATACTGACCCGTTTGGCTACTTTTTTCCGGCCTTCGGGTTTGGCAATAAAAACACTTGTACCTTCTTCGTCGCGCATGATGGCCGTTTCCGGAATCACAATCACGTTTCCGATGGTTTCGTTATTGATAAAGATTTGGGCTGTCATTTGTGGCTTCAACAAACCATCTGGATTGGCCACCTGAATTTCGATGGGGAAAGTACGGCTGGTGGGATTGACGTTGGTCCCGACGAAACTGATAGTGCCAACCGTTTCTTGGTTTCCGAGTGTAGGGAACCGGACAAAGGCATTCGTTCCAAGTTTTACGGTTGCAGCATATTTTTCTGACACGCCGCCGGTTATCTTTACATTTCCTGCATTCACGATTTGGACGATCGGTGATCCCGGAGCAGCTGTAGATCCGGTCTCAGCCAGTTTTCGTTCTATTTTCCCGGAAAATGGTGCAACAACGCGGGTGTTAGACAATTGCTTCTGTGCAAGCGAGATGGCTGCTTGTGTTTGTGCCTTCCCTGCATTGGTTTGGTTTACGACGGCTTTCGCTGCGGCGAGTCGGGTTTTGACCCCCTCGAATTCGATGGCGGAAATGATGGAGTCGCGGTACAGGGGTTCTTGTCTGCGGAAGGCATCCTCGGCCAGTCGGAGTTGTGCTTCAGCATTGGCTACTGCGGCTTCGGCAGCACTTAACGCGGCCTTGGCTTGAGACAAAGAGGCTTCGGCTACGGCAGGATCCACAATGGCGACGGTTTCTCCGGCGGATACGTACTTACCTACCGGAGCAACGTACTGCAAAATGCCTGCACTCAACGCCGAAACGGTTACATCGTTCGAGGTCTCGACAACGCCCGGAATTTGAATCATGTTGTCGAAATTTCCAGCACCAGCCAATAGGGTTTCTACCGGAATCATGGCAGAAGCCAGTTCTGTGCTATTTTCAGCATTAGAGGCCGGTTTATTCCCTTGGTTGCAGGCCGAAAAAACGAAGGCCAGCATCAACAAAACGGGAAGCAAAACGACGTATTGAAAGTGTTTCATGTTAGGGTTTGGTTTGGGTAATGATGGACCTTTGGGAATTATCCGGTTATTGTACTTTATAAAACTTATTGACATAATTCCAGATACCGCCAGTGCGTGCCGGGGCAAATTCCGGAATCTTCGATTCCACAAAAGGTAATTTACCCATCGCGGTTTGGAGGCTATTTTTTGCATTGAGGTAGTCGAAGATTGCCACAACATATGCCAATTTACTCTGGTCTAAGAGTTCGGAGGCTTGACGTTCTTCCAACTGGTTTCCAACACCTTCTCTAAGGCGGGTGGAGGTGATTCTGTAGTTTTCTTCGGCACGGGCAATATTTTGCCGCTGACTTGTTATGCGTTCGGAGGCTGAAGAAAGAGATAAAAAGGCTTGCTCTACTTCCAACCGAATGCTTTCTTGTAATTGCACCTCTTGAATTTTTGCACGTTCTATGGATAATTGGTTGCGTTGTCGTTGGTATTTTCTGGTTCCCCCATCATAAAGGCTCCACGAAACCTGCAATCCAATTGTGATATTGGGATCCCAATACCCGTCGCTGAAAATACGGTTGCGCTCTTTTGTGAACTTAAACGGATCGTTGGTGTCCTGTACCGAGTAGGTACGGTTACTGGGAACACGTCCCAGATATGAAATATTTGAAAATGCGCTCACAATGGGTTTGCCCAATGCTGTCGTAACACCTTTCTGAATTTCCTGAAGGACAATGTTTTTTTGGGCCTGCACCAAATCCGGACGGTTGTTCATGGCCACATCAAGGGCCGCACGTAAATTTAGGCCATCGGTCTCGTTTGCCTTTTCCGTCATCTCTTCCCACGAGGCCTTGATATCAATTTCGGTCTCCATAGGTAGTCCAAGCAGGAGTTTTAGACCGGAAAGGGCCAATCCAGCATTATTGGCGGCAACAATTTTTTGTGCATTTAGGTTGCCCAATTCCACTTCGGCAGAAAGGCGCTGAAAACGTGGCGCAAGACCTTGTTGGACAGTTTTGCCTACATCGCGAGTGGTCTCGGCAAGACGTTCCATACTGTTCTGAAGGACGGAAACCTGTTCGCGTGCCAGCATCACCCGATAAAACGCGCTTCGGATCTGGCTTACTATTTGTTGTTGTTGGCGCAAAAAGCCGGAAGCTGTAATAGACTGAAGCACTCGTGTTGCACGTAGCCCTTCTCCAATTGCGGCATTATACAACGTCTGACTGATGGCAATATTGCCCGTAAAGTTGTTTTCTACGGCAAAAGGGTTTGCACTGCTATTGGTTGGGATACCGGCAGCGGTTTGGCCCTCGGCGATCCTGCGGTAGTACTCTTGGAGGGTGATTGGCACGGTGCTGTCGTCGTTGTCCGTTCGGGCTTGCTCATTATAGCCCAGCCAGCCAATTTGCCCCAAGCCCGTAAAAATGTTGCCCGCACTCGAACCCGCAAACGGATTCGAACTAAGCAAGTTGCGTTGGTAATTGCCAGAAAGGTTGATTCTCGGATAAAGGTTGCTAAAACCTTCTTCTACCTGAGAATTTACCTCGGATTGACCAAGCGCAGCCGAACGCAGCAAGTAGTTATTAACTAAGCCAATCTGAATGGCTTCGTCGAGGGTCATAAGGGCTTTTCGAGGGCTTGGATTAGCAGATTGTGCTGCCAATAATCCGGGTGTCAGTAAGAGAAGGGCGATAAGGTAACGGTGAAAAAAACGCATATTGTTTCTTAAATAGACCGTGGGAGTGCTACTGTGGAGCAAGGTTTTTGGGAAATTCCATGTAACAAAAGCAAACAAAGCCATTCTTGGGCATCGGTTGCGGGGTTTATCTGGGTGGGGGTACAAGACAAGGGCGGGTTGTGCAAAAAAGCGTCATACATGATGTAGCCATGTAAATTGCCAAATATCATGTGGGTTAGGGCTTCTGCATGAAAAGGCCGGACTTCACCGCGCTGCATGGCTTCTTCTAAAAAACCAGAAAAACGTGAAATCGTTTTGGCTTTTAACGACAAAACCAGTTCTTTTAACGCATCCTCATCCGAGAGCATCAGACGGTTTAGGACTTTTACCACTAAGCGAAAATGGTCTTTTTCTTGGTGGTAATGGTCTAAATAAGCGCGAATAAATGCTCGAAAAGTTTGCTCAAAGGATAGTTGTTGTTCGCTGGATTGGAGAATTACATTTTCAACTAATTGAAATTCCTCTTTCGCGAGATCCTGAACAATAGTACGCAACATTTCTTCTTTTCCTTTAGGGAAATAGAGGTATAGGGTTCCTTTAGCAAACTCGGCGCGTTGGGCAATCTCTTCTATCGAAGCCCGTTCATATCCCTTTTCAGCAAATACTCGAATCCCCGCCTGGAGTATCTCGCGTCGGCGGTTCAATCGTTCTCTTTCCTTACGGGAAATGGGTTCCATAACAAATGTTGTTTTTTGGGGTGTGATAGCCTAAGAACGGAAAATACTTTTCATGGTTTCTATGCAGGTTGATCTTGTAGGTCAATTCATGAATGCACTATTCATCTTATGACCCAGTAAATTAAATTTCTAACTTTGTCAGGTGCTTGGGTCAATCTTTATTTGATTAGAAAAAAAGGCTTTCTTACGAGCAAATGCGGAAAATCGTTTGAAATGCTTCTGCCGCTGTAAGCCCCACCTGAGATCCCCAGCGGGTGGCAATACTACGAAGTGCATGTTCGGAGCGAGGATGGGGGAATGGGCGCATTTCGGGTGCATAGCACTGCATCGCGGCTATTTTAACATCCAGAAAAGTGGAGATGTCCACAAAGGTGTCTGGCTGAAAGACCGGAGAGAACTTACCAAAAGCATATTCGGTGGAGGAAGGGACCTCATACGCATACAGTGTTTGTACAGAGCAACCTTGAAGAGGACGGCAAGCGGTTAGGGTGGCACGAAAAGTAACGACATGGTCTAAGTTTAGGTCACCTCCATGTTGTGTATAGACCATTTCTGGTTGTTTCTCTTCGATTACATTTGTCAGAAGTTTTACAATGTTTAAAAAAGGCAAGGTATCAAAGCGTTGGTCTGGCAGTTTCAAGCCCTGAACGGAAGTAATACTAAGGAGCTTAGCTGCTTTATGACTTGCAGCGGCCAAAAAGTCAACAAGTTGCGGGGGGGCATCTTCGCGGCGGTCGAAGCGGGAGGTTGCACCCTCACCCAAAATACAAACATGTACCGTATCACCATTTTTGATATGGCGGGCGATGGTTCCACCACAGCCTAAAACTTCGTCGTCTGGATGCGCGGCAATAACAAGGATATTCATTAGGAACGAAGGTAGTTTAATAGGCCATTAGGCCCCAAGTGGAGCAAAAAATCCAATGCTGAGCGGGGGGGAAAGGTTGGGTTGGGATAGTTGGATGGCGTAGAAGGTGAAAAATGGTGCCATTCCACCTTAATTCTCGATGCTTCAAAATGGTTAATGGGTAAATAGCTTTTGCCCAACGGGCCGGATAGATAGGTGGTTGCGCCTGCTTTTTGGCATAATTCTAAAACCAATGCTCCTTTTGTTTGGGATGGTGAAAGTTCCGACGAAAAAAGAAGAGGCGTTTTTAGTGACAATGCCTCGGCAATTATTTGGGAACTTGCCAAACAAATGGTCCGAAAATCGGGCCATTGTGTGTGGTAAAATTCATCGAGTTCCTGTTCGAAATTCTTCCAAAAACAAGTGTGGTAATACTGGTGCTGTAGTGTGCGCCAGTGCTTGATTTTCCAGTTTTGGCGTTCATCTACCTCAATTTGGTTGATGGGTAGGTTTCCAAAGCGTCCCTTGGTTTTGACTGGAATTGTGAGCCACTGCCAAGAATCACCACATCGGATTCGGTTGCGGTTTATAAACCATGACTTCTCGAACTGGACATGATCCAAGACAATATGTACATCGGACTTGAGGATCCGGTCGAAATAACCAAGCCAGGGCCAATATCCCGGTTGTGCAATCGAAACGACCATGCTTAGGTGTGCGCCTCCAACCCATTGCTATTCAGGAATTCTACCACGTTTTTGACTTTTTGTGTGGCCTCTTTATGACAAACCAAAAGGGCATCTGGTGTATTGACTACAATAGTATCGTGCATTCCGACAACCGCCACCAATTTGTCACCTGCAAAAACCAAATTTCGGGTAGCGTCTTCACATACCACTTTACCTCGGAGGGCGTTTCCATGCTGGTCTTTATCATTCAGATCATAAACCGCACGCCAGTCCCCCACATCGTTCCAACCAAAATTCCCGGGAACCACAAAGACCTTCTCGGCGGGTTCCATAATGCCATAGTCCACAGATATTTTAGGGCTGGACTTAAATGCTTGGAAGACCATTTCGTTGCTGACCGATTGGGTGTCGCGGATGGGTTGAAAAGCCTCGGCGAGGTCGGGCATGTGTTTTTGAATTTCGGAGAGGATGGTGTCTGCACGCCAAACAAACATGCCGGAGTTCCATAAGAATTCCCCCGTAGCCAAAAAACGTTCGGCGGTTTCGATGTCTGGCTTTTCGGCGAAGGCTTTTACCGGACATGCAACCAATCCGTCTTCATCAGCTTCATAGGTTTCAGTATGGAACTGGATATAACCATATCCTATTTCGGGATGCGTAGGTTCAATGCCAATTGTTACCAAACTACCAGGCTCCTGTGCTTGTGTAATGGCAGTTCTGAGCACTTGCTGAAAGCGCCGAACATTAGCGATTAAGTGGTCTGCAGGCAACACGATCATGGTTGCGTTCGGGTCTTTCTTATACAACTCGGCAGCCGCCCATGCGATACAAGGAGCTGTATTTCGGCTCATCGGCTCGCCCAATATGTTTTCCATCGGCAGGACGGGTAATTGTAACTGGGTGAGGGTTTTATATTGTTCGTTTGTTACGACTATACAGTTTTCTGGAGCAACTAAGCCCGCCAGCCTTCCGAGTGTGGCCTGTATCATGGTGCCGCTTCCGAATACATCTAAGAACTGTTTGGGCTTGGCCTGACGGCTATGAGGCCAGAAACGGGTTCCAACGCCGCCTGCCATAATGACGGCAAATAGAGATTTAGAGGGTTGTTCCATAAATGTTGATTTGTAGTTCGATAAAACTGATCGTAATATACAACGAATCGTTGTCAAATTAATCTACAAGTATGCGCCTTGCGCTGATTGGGATGGCCTCGGAGCCTCATTTCCGGAAATGGCTGCCTGCATTGTCCGAACAGGGGGTTGAGGTACATCTTATTAGTTATCACGCCCTTGAGCAACCCATTAAAGGGGTGACGTATCATCAAGTTACACCGCCTTTTGTATCCAGAACAAGGTTCTGGTCCTATCATCTGTCGTCGGTAGCTCCTTTTAAGGCGATTCTAAACGAAATTCACCCAGATGTTCTTATGGGTTCTTTTGCTACACATTACGGTTGGATTGCGGCTCGGACAGGCTTTTCTCCGTTGGTACTAATGACATGGACACGTGATATAACTGTGCATCCATTCCAAGGGTTGTTGCAAAAATACTACCGCCATATTGTTTCTCGCATCATGAGCCAAGCAAACCTGGTGGTAACCGATGGCCCTGCTTTGGCAGATCTGGCCCGGAAACTTTTTCCAGAATATGCTCCCAAGATTCAATCGCTATTATGGGGAATTCGCCTTTCTGATTATATATCTCCACTAGAGGATGTGAAAGAACTCCGAAAAAAATGGGGTATCCCCGAAGGAAAAATGGTACTCACAAGTGGCAGGGGGGTATATTTTTATTATCAGCCACAGGTTTTCTTGCCAGCAATGTTGCAATTGCTTGGCGAACGGGAGGATGTTTTTGTTATCGTTCTAACATTGGGACAAGAACGAACGCCACAAACGGACCTTCTGCTCAATCAATTGGCTATGCACCCGCGTGCATTGGTGGTTCAAACACGGTTACCGCTTGAGGAAGTCAGGGAGATTTGGGCAATTTCAGATTTTATGCTCTCTTGTCCGGAATATGATGGCGTTTCGGAGGCGGTGCTCGAATGCTTGGTGGCGGGAGCAATCCCACTGCTGAATGAGATCCCAAGTAATTGTAAATTGTTAGAAATTGGCGTAAGCGCTTTCATGTTAAAGGATCAATCTGTATCTTCCCTGTCTTTGGGGATAAATCAGAGTTTAAATACGCCACCTTCTGTTGTCGCATCCATGAAAGCCGAAAACCGTGAATTTGTTCACCAACATGCTTCAGTTGAGACCACCGCCCAAACCTTTACGCGCATGTTGTGTCAATTGACATCAGGTAGGTTACTAAAACATGAAGCATAAATCAATATGACTCATCAAAACGAACGGCATTGCCTCATAACAGGCGGTGCGGGCTTTATTGGTTCGCACCTTGCCGAGGCTTTACTTAAAGAAGGTTGCGCTGTTACAGTTGTGGACAACTTGACAACCGGGCGCCAAGCCAATTTAGCAAAAGCACTTTCGCATCCCAATTTTCGATTTGTAAAATTAGATGTTGCCAATCGTGAATTAATGGCCCCTTTGGTTGCCCAAAGCACCGAAGTATATCATTTGGCTTCGTATGTTGGGGTTCGCCTTGCTGCATACCCCTCCAGTTCCCATATTCTCAATAACTTACGGGCAATAGATAACATGCTGGACCTGGTCACCCATTACCGGACCAAGTTCCAACTTAGTTCTACCTCCGAGGTATATGGCAAGGCAATGGACGTGCAAAATGGTCAGGTTACAAGCCTGAAAGAAGATACGGATCGGATCTATGGCCCCACCAATATACACCGCTGGTCTTATTCGGGCATAAAGGCGATAGAAGAGTTTCTGACGCTCGCCAAATACCATGAAGAAGGAATAAATGCCGTTATTGTTAGGCTGTTTAATGTCGTTGGGCCACGCCAGATTGGACAAAATGGCATGGTTATTCCGCGTTTTATTCAACAAGCCCTACAAGGTGAACCGATCACTGTCTATGGGGATGGCGCCCAGCAGCGGTGCTTTTCATATATTGGGGACGTGGTTAGGTGCATGATAGACCTGATGAAAACGCCCGGAGCGTCTGGCGAAATATTTAATATTGGCAACCATATTCCGGTTAGTATATTAGAATTGGCGCATAAAATTAAAGAATTTACAGGAAGTCGTTCGGAGATTGTACTCGTACCGATCGAAAAGGCGTTTGGTACTTCGTTCGAGGATGTCTTGCTGCGGATTCCAAATGTAGATAAGCTCAAAAAACAACTGGGCTATCATCCTACAACAGGATTAGACCAAGTTTTAATAGAACTTATTGAAGAAGCTGAAAAGATGATCCACCCATATAGCGTAAGACATTGAGCGAACAAGCCTTTATCCCCTACAGTTGCCAGCAAATCACGCAAGAGGACATAGAGGCCGTCCAAGAGGCTTTAGCATCGGCGTTTATCTCGCAAGGCCCTGTTCTGGGAAGATTCGAGGCGGACTTTGCAAAAAAGGTGGAAGCACAATTTGCCGTTGGATACAGTTCTGGAACGGCGGCATTGCACGGTCTCTGCATGGCCGTTGGCTTAAAAGAAGGAGACGAGGTTGTCGTTCCGGCACTCACCTTTGCGGGAACTTCAAATGCCATTCTATACACCGGAGCTAAGCCCGTATTTGCAGATATTGATCCTATATCCCTTTGCTTGGCGCCACAGTCGGTGAAGGCTTGTTTATCACCCAGAACCCGCGCTATTCTTACCGTGGACTTTGCGGGCCATCCAAGTCCTTATCGCGAGTTACGCGAACTGGCAGACTGCCATCAGGTTCTTCTGCTCTCGGATGCCGCGCACGCACCCGGAGGGCGTTATTTGGGTAAGGCCATTGGTAGTGATTTGGCAGACATGACCGCCTTCAGTTTTAATCCCGTCAAAAATATCTCGACAGCAGAAGGGGGAATGGTAACCACCAATCATCCTGAATATGCTACCAAGTTACAAATGGCACGTACTCATGGTATGACCAGAGACGAGGATTTATTGGTTTTCCCATCGGAAGGTGGTTGGTATTATGAGCAACAGTTTTTGGGATTTAATTATAAATTAAGTGAATTGGGTGCAGCCTTGGGTGTTCAACAACTAAAAAGGCTGGATATTTATAACAACCGAAGAAGAGAAATTGCAACACTTTATACAGAACAATTAAGTGATTTACCGCTCATACTCCCAAACGATTCCCCGAACGGATTTCACACCCGCCACCTATATCCCATTCGATTGAGGGAGGATGCAAAAATAGAGCGGGCGAATCTTTTTAAGGAGCTACAAAGTCAAAAAATTGGGGTTCAAGTACATTATATTCCTGTACCTTATCATCCCTATTATCGTGGATTGGGATATCAGATGGAGCAATTACCAGAAACGGAAAAATATTATCGTTCTGCAATAAGTATTCCATTACATGCAGGTCTAAAAGAAATTGAAATAGAGCGAGTTATTAGGACCATCCGTTCATGCCTTTAAGTTCAGAAATACGTGTTGTACACCTGACAACCGTACACCGTTTACGAGATCCACGTATTTTTTATAAACAAATCCCCACGCTCCAGTCCGCTGGATACGAGGTGTTTTTGATGGCACAACATCCACAAGATGAAGTTGTTGAAGGTGTCCAAGTAATAGGGCTAACTCCCACTCAAGGGCGTTTATCGCGGATGTTACTTTGGAAGGAGGCGTGTCAAAAAATAAAAAAACTTCGTCCACATATTGTTCATTTCCACGACCCAGAACTAATCTTACTTGCATTTTGGATTAAAAAAAGATTGAAGTGTAAGGTTGTTTATGATATTCATGAAGATTATCTTATGAAGAATAAATTTCCTGAAAATCATATAGTTCGTTTACTAGAGAAGATAGGTTTTAACATTTTTGATGCTTTAATAATTGCTAATGAGGAATATATCAATTTTTTAGGTTCATATTTTGAAAAAGTTTTTTTGGTAGATAATTTTCCTTTAATCATGCATGATGAAAACAAGAATATAAAATGTCATAAACAAGAAAATGTAATCCGGTTACTCTATGCAGGGGTCTTAGGAAAACAACGTGGCTTGGAGTTTTTGGTGTCGCTTACCATGGAAATAAAGCGGAGGAAATTACCATGGAAAATGGTTTGGGCAGGCATGTGCATCAATCAAACAGAGCGGGAGGCCGCCGACGAGCAAATTAAGGATGTAGTGGAGGAGGGCATTCTGGAATTGCATGGCTGGCATACCTACCTGCCTTATGATAAAATTTCAGTTGAAGTAGATCAGGCATTTGTGGGCTTGTGTTTGATGGAACCCCATGCATGGTGGCCCATTCCCACGAAGTTTTATGAGTATGCTACTTCGGGGTTACCACTCATTTGTACAGATACGCCCGTTTGGCGGGATTGGGTTGAAGCCCACAGCTTGGGGGCGGTAGTCCCATATGGCGATCCAGAAGCGGTCATTAGGTTGGTTCAAGAATGGCTGGATGATCCCAATAAATATGCTAACATATCAGAAAAAGCAGAAAAAGCCGGAAAGCAATTTACTTGGTCAACTGCCGGAGCGGTCTTGCTTGCGGCTTATCGCCGCCTTGAAGGAGAAATATCTTCGCTAAGCAACGGCCAATAGGGCATCTTGATGTAACATTTGTGAGATTCTATTAATTTTTAGGGGCCAAATCATACCAAAGATGGGCATAGCAAGGTCGTCAACACTTGCAAACAAAAGGGCTTGTTTCTGTATGCGGAAGACGTGAAATAAACAAACTACCGTAATAATGAATGAGTTGAGACTCACCTTCGAGGCCACAATTAGAACCCTATGTTCATAAAAGTGCGTGAGATTGTACTTGGTTTGGTGAATTTTTTTAAAAAAAGGGTGATATAATATCACCCTTTACGTAAGCAATGGATTATTGTCCGCCGCGTCTTCCACCGCCTTGTCCGCGCATTTCTTGTAGCATTTCCCGATATTTGGTCATTTGTTGTTCCGTTAACACTTTGGAAAGTGCCGTATTGGTTTTTTCCCTCATTTCTTGAAAGGCTTCGCGCATCCCCGGACCCCCAAAGCCATTTTTCATGAGTGTCCAGCGCTCTAAGGCTGCATTTTTCAGAATGTTTTGGCAGGCCGTTGCTTGTTCGGGAGTTAGGGCTAAGTTGGTTTTCATTTGTTCGGCCTGTTCGAGGGCACGTTGAACCACGGTCGCGGAGTCGGGTGGGGCACCCCCACCACGTTGTGCATAGGTTATTGGTGCGAGTAAAAGCATGAATAGGAAGAGTCGTTTTTTCATCGTCGTTGTGGATTGGTGAATGTGAGACGGAGGTTGGGTAAAATACGAATAAACAAATTGTAAAATCATGTCGGAATGGTGTCAAAAAAAGCCGCCTATCGGGGAATAGACGGCTTTGAGAATCGTGATGTGGAGGTTGTTAGTTGCGCACTTGTACCCGCACGCCTTCGGAATGACTGGCAAATTCCGGGGCATACATACATTGTATGCTCGTGATGCCCGTCGAGAAGTCGCCTGCATGGGTTACGCGCAGGGCGTATTCAAATACATAAGTTCCCGGATTCATCCAGCCGATGAAGAAATTGGTGGCGGCATCGCGGGTGGATTCATAATATCCCAATCCATCTTGATAGCGGTAGCCACTTATCACATTTTCCGGCTCGAATCCAGCGGCCCGCATGTCTTTCAAGTGTACGTATTCCATCGCCCGATCTACGCGGAGTACCAGTCGCACCTTGATCCTGTCTCCGGCCTTAAGCGGGGTGTTTGTGGTGATAGGTGCAAGGGTAGGGCCGTTGGGCGTATTGCGCTCCACCGATAGGATTCTTTCCAATTTGAGCGGGGTAGCCGCTGGTGTGATTTTATCCAACTGCTCAAAGTACTGCCAATACACCGCACCCCATGCGGCGCTTGTTCCGGTTTTATTTACCGTAATCTTGCCCATTTCAGGTTTGATTTCGGTTGCAGGAATCGTCGTTTTGAAGTACCCTGTTCCAGCTTGGGAGCGAATAGTGGGATCGGTTTGTGGATCAAGGACTTTGCTTCCTATGGTAATTTTCGCGTTTTGCTGTTGTGCCAAAAGGTCGGTTCCGCGCAGGAGTAAAGCATAAACCGCATTGGCTGTAGCGGTTGTGGTTTTCCAATCCTGTGTTTGTTTTTGTTTGAGCAACCAGAGTTTTAGGTCTTCTACGGCTTGCGCATCATTGGCTACTTTGTGAAAAACCTCGATCATCAAGGCGTGTGTCTCGATGGGCGCTTGATACCACCAATAACCGGATTCACCCTTCCAATACATGCCCATTTCTTTGTTGTTGATACTTCGTTCTCTTAGAGATACCACCACTTTATTCGGGACTTCGGTCTCGCCGTAGTTGTGTAGGCCAATGGCGATCATCCCTTGCATATAAGGCGACTTGGCCAACCAATGTTTTTTTGCCTGATCAAAGAAGTAGTCAAAGGCTTCTTTTTGTTTACTATTCATTTCTATGTTGCGGAAATTACCACGGGCATATAAATGATAGATTTGGAAATAGCTCAGGTTGTCGTTTTTCAGGTTTCCATTTTGTACAATCCAAGCATAGTCTTTGCGGTTTTGTTCGTCTAAGTATTGTACGGCGCGTGCCACCATATCTTTTGCCTCGGTACTCATGGCGTCATAAACCCCCAGTTGTTTGAGGCGGGCAAAACCGGAGACGATGTGTTGTGTGACCCATTGGCTTGGCTCCATACCTTTGAACCACGGCCATGCACCATTAGAAAGTTGCATTTCGCGTAACTTTCGCATGGTTCCTTCCAATTCGCTGGCCATACGTGCGGTATCGAACAGTAATCCAATTCGTTTTTTCCGTTCTTGCTCGTCGTTTGACTGGAAGACCCACGGAGTTTCTTCTAAGAGAACCGACTTAAGCTCTTGGTTTTTTTCCAGATTTGATAGGAAGGTTTCTTTGTCGGTGGTTTGCCATTGACGGAAAATTTCCTGAATTTTAGGTTGTTTGGCCACAATATGGCTGGCAATGGCATTGGCGTAGAATCGTGTGAAGGTTTGTTCGGCGCATTCATATGGGTACTCCATCATGTAAGGAATGGCTTGTACTGCATACCAAATGGGATTGGGCGTAAACTCTACTGTGAGCGATTGATGCCGCAACGTGGTGGAAGTGTTGTTCAGGAGTTTATTGAAAGTAAAGCGGGTTTCTCCAGCATTTCGGACGGGAAGCGGCAAAGATTCGGTGACCAACATCCGATTGGTTAGGACAGGCAAGGCGGCCTCTTCGCCATCGGTGAAAGTACCTGCTTTGGCAACCACGCGGTATGTGATGGCCGAGATGCCTTCCGGAACCTTAAGCGACCACGCGAGGAGGGCATTGCCTTGTTTTTTGGCTGTAAAGTCCACTTGAGGTTTGGAATTACCAAATTTGGCATCAATGGGCTGATTGGTAAGTGCATCAAACAGGAAGAGCTGTGCCTGCCCATTCAAGTCTTGTTCGGAGAGGTTGTCCACTTTGGCAGTAAAAGTGATGGTGTCGTTTTCGCGGAAGAAACGGGGGGCGTTTGGTGTAACCATCAAGTCTTTTTGCGTAACCACAGACTCGCGGATTTGTCCGGTACTGAGGTCTTTGGTGTGGGCAAAACCGAGGAGATTCCACCGTGTGAGGGCTTCCGGCATGGTAAAGACCAGCACCACCTCGCCCGCCTCGTTGGTACGGAGTTGGGGCAAGAAGAAGGCGGTTTCGTTTAAATTGGTACGGGCTTTTACTTCACCAAGATCATTTTTGGGCTTTCCGCCGGAGGGTTCATTTGGTGCATTAGATTGGCCAGCGGGCGGTGGCGGTGGGGCGGCTTCATCCGCCACTTCAGCAGAGGCCATATCTCTTGCGGCCATCGAGGCCGAGGCCGGCATATGAGGGACTGCTTTGGCAAAAAATATTCCATCGCGGTTTCTACGACCGCCGCCATTGTATTCCATTTCTTCAAGTGCCCAAGTCAGTTTATACGACATCTTAATGCCTTTATCTGCCGCAAGCAAGACGGGGGTGAGTGCAGTTGTGTATTGGACATGCCAGACCCGTACTACATATGCACCTGGCTTGAGGTTACTGAATGCAAATTGGCCTTTTGCATCCGTATTGGTCGTGAATTCCGTGTTTTCGAGGCTCACGACTGCGTTTGGGATGGCTTTTTTACCTGCATTATCATAAACCATACCGGTGATGGTTCCAGCCGCTGCGGTTCCGCTCACGGCATTCATGAAGTTCGGCCAATCGGTCAGGCTGTTTTCGTCTTCAAACTGGAGTTTATCATAGGTACGTTGTGGTACTGATTCTGCTGGATCTGTTTTCGACCAAGCGAGATGGGCTGTACCAAAGAGGGCAGTCCCCCAAGCCATTCTGGGTGCGGTGTAGTTCCAGAGGCTCATCCACCATCCATGTCCTCGAAATTCATCAAGGGAGGCATCATACATAGCAGCCACCATTTCGGCAGCCACGGCCTCGCCTTTCGATCCGGTAATTCTGAGTCGCCACTCCTCTGCCTGTCCAGGATACAATTTATTTCGGAACGTCTCGAAGGCCAACTTAAGGTCTTTGTTGGAGAATGGGACATTGATGGTATGGGTTTCTGTATAAGTCCGGTTGTCGCGGATGGCCGAGAGGTGGTATCCCAAATTGCCTCTGTGTTCCTCCTTGATTGGGATAGACTTCAATACTTGCTGACCATCTAATGTAATCACATCCGAAGAGATGATCTTGCCTTTGTGTTCTATCTCGAAAAGTACACGGGTTTTCTTGGTCGAGCCGATGAGAAATGTGGCATTTTCGCCGGGCTGCGCTGTTGTTTTGATCGGACGATGCCAGAATGGTTGCGGTAGAGCGAGTGTTTTAGCGGTTTCGTCATAGAGCGTAACGATCTGGCGTGTTTCTATGGGGCGGCCTTGTGGATCATTAGCGGTCAAAGCAATCAGGTAAGTACCCGGTTGTAGTTGTACCGATGATAGGTCTAATGGCGTATTTTTACCTGTATCAAAAGGTAAATTTACTATCACTTGATCTGTTTTCCAGTTTCGTTTTTCCAATTCGCCGCCGTATGGGTCGTTTGGAAGGAGTTTCCGAAACTCGGTCTCGGTCAGGGCTTGAACATCGGGTATATCCCCCGAAATTCTGGCTCGGAGCGTTCTATCGGGTGATTTTAGGCGAGAAATCGAAACTTGCCCAATGGTTGAGACGGCTTGTCCATTGAGGTTTTGGGTTCTGATAACGAGTTTCTTTAAGTCGTTAATAGATTGTATTTCCTGAAGATCAGCATTTAGGGTGATGGATTTGTAACCAACCCGCACATCGGTTTCGTTGCGGTGGTTTTCGCCTGTAATGTCCGTTACATTGGCCTCGATGTTATAGACAAAAATAGGCTCGGTTTTAGGGTCTTGTGTTGGATCCGGGCGGGCTTTGAAGCGAATGACAAAGTTGCCATCTGCATCGGTTTTGCCTTCGCCCTGTGCAATTTCGATAGGCGGGGCAGGGTTCCACCAATAGCGCCACCAACTCCATGGCGGCAACTCGGCGCGACGTGTAATTCGGTAAGAAACCGAGGCATCACTTAGGTTGGCTCCGGCAAAGGACTTGGCGCTAACCGTAACCGCCACTTCTTCGTCTAAGGCGGGTGTACCTTCTATGGGTTTAAACGCTACTTCAAATCGTGGACGTTTGTACTCCTCTACCGATAGATATGTGCTGCCATGCTCGGTTTGGAGTCGGAATTGCCCTGTTAGAACGCCTGTAGGTAAAATGAATTCCCCTGAGATGGTGCCGAAAGCATTGGTGGTTTGCTTAACTTCCGACACCTTTTCGTTGTTGGCATTAAAAAGCTGAACGGTTACTTCCTGATCTGCTACAACCATCCAATTGTTCTCTTTTTTGGAGGAAATTTGGATGGCTTTGAAATACACTTTCTGACCGGGACGATAAATGCTCCGATCCGTGAAAAGGTGGGTGCGTAGAATAGTCCCTTGTTCCACAGGATTGTTCTGGTAATACGGATAATAGCGGTATTGTGCATTTTCGAATACCACTTGGCCTTGATAGGTGTAGCGCAAATAATACCGATTTTCGTAGTTAGAGCGCTCTTGTGGAATAGTGAGGTGTCCGTTTGCATCAGACTTATGGGTGCCCACCAACGTACCCGATTTGTTGTCGCGGGCAACACGGAATCGGGCGACTTCTACACCTACAAGCGGCAAGCCAGTTGTTCGGTGCAAGAACCGAAGTTGGATATTTTTCTCGGAATCTCGGCGATTGAGGGCAATGTCCGAGACGGTGATTAAAGCGGTTCCATCACGATCCGAGGCGTCTGAAAAGTCTTCGGTTGATGAGACGAGTAGCATGTACAGTCCAGCCGGCAGTTTCGGGAAGGCTACCTCGGTGATATGGCTTTGCATGTCGCCGTCATCCGGTAATTTCTGGCTTGCAAAGGCCGTTCCGCTTTGTTTACGGGCTTTGTTCGCGAAGCGGTTATATACCTCATAATCTGCCTGAATGCGCATCCATTGATCGGTTGGTACGGGTACTGCCTTCAGAAAAGCCCGCTTGGCATTCATGAATGTGACACTTGCCGGAAAATACTGGTGCGGTTCTGTAAATTCCGGTAAAGTAAGTTGGATGGTGCGAGCGGTTAACTCGGATTTTAACCCTGTACAAGCCAAAGCGGCACGGCTTTTCGGGAATTGACCGGCCACCTTATCACAAATAACCAACGCATCTTTTTTCTTCCATTTATGTGTTTGTGTCGGATCTTTGGCTTTGTATGTATTACCTTGATTTTTATAGAGTTGTGCCAATTCCCAGTATGCTTCTGCAACGGCCTCTTGCTTATAGTTTCGAATAAGGGTATTTAGGGCACTCTCATACTGGCTGTCTTTCTCCGCCGAGACGGCGTGCAAGTACACGAACACCAGACGATTTACCTCCAAGTCTATCAATGCGGAGGGATCGTTGTTTTTAAGATGGAAGCGGGTAAGGTCTTGCCACAACCGTAGGGCATCCGCTCCAAGCGCCTCCTCGGCAAGGGGAGTTAGTTGTACGAACTTAGATGCTGGGGCAAACCATTGGGCATCGCGGATAGCAAACCGTTCTTTCGGGTCGGATAGTCCCGCTTCTGTATTAGTAAAAAATGCAAGGGCGCGATGGGCAATAAAATCATAGAGGGTAGGGCGTGCGTTGGGATTGCCTTGCCGATAGACCACTGCATTCAGAATGCCAATTGGCAGTTGTTGTAGGGCCGTTGGATTGGCAACGGAGACCCGGAAATGGGCTTTTGCCTCATTTAGGATTTTGCGTAAGTCCCATGTTTCTATATCATTATCTTTAATACCCTCGGTAGTAGTCCGATTCATAAACCGCCACCGATTTTGCTGGTAATAATTCCAGATCATCTCGGCGTAGATCGAATGTAGGATGGGCTTCAGGTTGGGTAAGCCGTTTTCAATTTCGCCGCGCACCTCGTTCATAGCGTCGTTAAAGGTTTTCTCCTCGAGCGATTGAACAAAATGAGAGCGGAACATCAGCCCTTTTACAAATTCTGCCGTATTTCCCTCCGATTTGGCGTGGTCGGTAATGGTTTTGGCCAGATCGTATGCCGAGCGGTATTGGCCGTTTTCTAAAAATTGTTCGGCATTTTGCCAATTTTCGCGATAAAAATCGTTGGGTTTTGGTTGTGCCATGGTGTTGATTGCTGAGACAAAAAAGCCCAAGAAGAGACAAGTTAGAATTCTCATGGTGTTGTAGTTTTAGAATAGATTCCGGTTTCTATGAGTCGAAGGGCGCAAATCCGGAACGCCTGAAGTTACGGAAAAATTGCAATTGTTTTACGTCTTATACAAACGGTGATCAAAGTTTAAAGAGAATTGCTCTGCCCGATCTTTACACATAGACAACAATTTTACCTGATGAGTACCAATCGGGGTTGCAGATTGGCGTATTTTGTGAAATGTTTTTTCTTGTCTCCTTCTCGACGATTTGGAAAGTCGTTATTGCTATCTACGCTCAAAGCGTTGTTCGAGGGCTGGAATTCGTTTTTTGAGGGACCTTGGATTTATGATAAATGGGACTGGGCACAACAATATCCGGTTGTACGCATCCGCCTGTTTGACGATCAAGCCGGTAATAGTAGCATGGTCAATATGAGATTGACTATCCGGAGGTGCGTCAGGCGGTGTATTTACACGTGTTGGGCTGGTTTTAGGTCGGTGTGCGTGCAGATCTTTCGAGCCTGGTGGTTCGTATGGCCCGTTATTTCGAACAGGATGCGTTAGCGGTGTAGATAAACGGCTGGAAAAGCAAAATTATAAGTAAGTAACAAAATAAAAGAGGTTTTGATGCGGACAATATTGCATTACATAGGAGAAATTAGAGAATTTCTAAACGATAAAACAGATGGAACAGCGGGAAAGGTGAGTAACGCAGTGCTGAAGAGATTGCTCATGGAGGCTTATAATAGTTTACCTTTTTTACTGCCGCTACGCCTCATTATTACAGCCGAGCAATTTGCAGATTATTTAATCGAAAAGAAAGAAGACCTGTTCAATGAGAGTCCGTCTAAAAAACGTAGAACTACCAGAAAGACAAGTACTTCCAAAACTACCCGCAGGAAAAGCACTACGACTAAAACAGGGCGAACCCGTAAACCGACCACGCAACGTGCTTCCCCATCAAGACGTTCTCCTGCATCAGCCTCAAGGCAGAGGGCATCAACCCGACGGAGCAGTAAGACAGCGCCCCAAGTGCGTACAGTCCGACGTCGAAGTGGCATAGCGGCTTAGTTTTTCAAATTTATCGTGGGGGCGAGCCCTAAAATTTTTGTGAGGCGTTTCAATTAAAAACATTTCTCTATGTCTAAAAGAATCTTGCTCTTTACAGGGAAAGGCGGGGTTGGTAAAACAACCTGTGCAGCCGCAACGGCTCTCCAAACGGCTTTGGAGGGCAAAAAAACGCTTGTTTTATCTTCTGATCCGGCACATAGTCTGGCGGATGCTTTAGATGTAAAATTAGGCCCCGAACCCGTATTGGTGACCCAAAACCTATGGGCACAAGAAGTTGATTTGTATTACTCCATGCAAAAATATTGGCAAAATCTGCGCCATATGTTGTTGGTATTGTTCAAATGGCAAGGGGTTCAGGATGTGGCTGCCGAGGAACTGGCTTCTCTTCCCGGAATGGCAGAGGCTTCCACGTTGTTGTGGTTAGACCAATTTTACACATCGGATGATTTTGAGGTGATTGTGGTGGATTCCGCGCCAACTGGAGAAACCCTTACCTTGCTCAGTTTGCCACAAGTGACACAGTGGTGGTTGACCAAAGCCTTTCCGTTCCAGCGATCTGCAGTTCAGTTGTTTGGAAAGGCCGTGAATACCTTTACAGGTGTACCGCTTGATAAAGGAGTAGAGGAATTAGACGCGATGTTTGGGAAATTAGAGCGCGTCCAAAAAATTCTGGCCAATCCAACCGTGACCAGTATGCGGATTGTGGCCAATCCAGAGCGCATGGTGATCAACGAGGCGCGCCGAGCTTATACCTATCTTCAATTATATGGTTATGGTGTAGATGCGGTTTTAGTAAACCGTGTTCTACCCGATACCACCGACCCTGCTTGGGGTAAATATTTGTCTGCCCAGAAAAAATACCTTGAAGAAATTGAGAATAGCTTTTCTCCATTGCCCATTTTAAACGTTCCGCACCTTGGAGAAGAGGTTTTTGGTTTAGAAAGGCTACAAAAAATTGGAACCTTGTTGTATAAAAGTGAATCCCCAACCAAGGTTTTTTTCTCCGAGACAACCTATCGCGTGGTGAATGTGGAGGCCGGTTATCGCTTGGAGATCCGGTTACCTGCTTCCGATACCGAAGTCAATGTTCAACAATTTGGAGACCAATTGGTGATTCAGGCGGGGCATCAGCGTCGAAATTATCTGCTTCCACAGTTTCTGGGTTATTATAAAATGAAGCATTGGCAGTCTCAAGATGGGTGGCTCAAGGTTGTTTTTGCGGAGTAAATTGTGGTGATGCCAAAGAAAAGCCCCGGCCTATAAAGAGCGGGGCTTGGCGATAATAGTAGGTCTAAGTTATTGATTTTCAGGAAGTAGAACGAACCGCGCCACATTGTCTTTTTTCAGGTAACGACGTGCGGCGGTTTGGATGTCGGCGGATGTCATAGACTGGTACAAATCCTTAGACCCTGTAAGGATCGTGCCCAGATCTTCTTTTAATTCGTCTTTGCGCATTATTTGCGACATCCAGAAGCGGTTTTCTTTTAGGTTCGTTTCCAAGTCGCGGTAATAGCCTTCTTTGACTTTGGTAAGTATTTCATCGGATACGCCCTTCGTTTGAACTTCTTCAATAACCCGCCACATGGCCGAATAGAGTTCGTCGGCACGTGCAGGATCACTGGCGTAGCTCACGCTAAAGGTATAGAGTGGCAGGGGTTCTAATACGGCAATTCCCGAAGCGTTGGCGTAATAAGATCCGCTCAAGGCTTCACGAAGTTCCTCGCGCAACCGGATTTCAATGGCTTTACCTAATGCACTAAGGTGTACGCGGTTGTTGCGAGACCATTCAAAAGGTCCAGTAAACTGGATTTCACTACTACTCTTGGGTTCTTTGCCTTTGAGTACCTTTTTTTCGATGACTCCTGTCGGTGGGCGAATACCCATGTCTTTCGCTTCTTCGGTTGTGGTTGTTGTGGGTAAACTGGCCAGATATCGTGCGATCATGGGTTTTATTTTTTCCACCTCAAAATTTCCGACGAAGTAGAATGAAAAATCGCCCGCATTGCCAAAGCGTTCACGATAAATTGCCAACGCCCGATCAGCATTTAATTCTTCCACTTTGAAAGATGAAAATGGACGAACTCTGGGGTGATAGCGTGACATTGTGACCGAGATGGTGTCTTGGAATACATAGTCTGGTGCTGCAAAAAAGCCTTTAAACATTTGGAATTGGCTTTTAAACATGTTGAGTGAGGCTTCATCCAAACGTGGTTGGGTAAAACGCAAATGGATAAGTTGGAACAGGGTCTCAAGATCTTTAGGGGATGCCATACCCGTCAGCCCCTCACTCCTGTCGCCTATGTACGACCCTACGCGGGCTACTTTACCGGATAATTTTTTCTGCAATTCGATCATGCTGAAATTACCAATGCCGGCCATTGCCATCACCTGATTGCCAAGCTCAACCGAGGCGTAGTCTGCATCGGAGACCAGAGAAGTACCACCGGGGCTGGTTGCTGAAAAAAGTACTTCGTCGTTCTTGAAATTGGTGGGCTTAAGAGTCACCATTGCGCCGTTCGAGAGGGTAAGACGGGTGATACCGGTGCTGGCTTCGGTCTCCGCTTTGGTGATGGCGCCACTTATAGGAAGTTGGGGCAACAACTCAGATGTGGCTGCCGAGTCCGTGTAAGGCGTAATATCCTTCCCTTTCATCTTGTTCAGTACCGAGAACAGTTCTGATTCTGTGGGCAGTGGGTTGTTTTCGTCTTCTTTTCCGGTTACGTTTAGAACCCGGTTTTGGTCGGTCATATACCGTACTGCAAACTGATTGACCTCCTCCAACTTAATCGCTGGAAGGGCTTGTTTTACATATTCATACTCCCAAGAAATGCCCGGTGCGGGTTCATTTTCCAAGAAATGCCGTACATATTCATTCGCGAAAGCATTGGATTCTGTTTTGTCTTTTTCATTAAAATTGTTTTCATAACTCCGCAATAAATTTGCCTTCTCACGTTCAAATTCGCTGGGCAAGAAGCCGTGACGACGGATACGTTCGGCCTCGGTGAGGAGTACCTCCAAGGCATTGCTCATTTTGCCTTCAGGAACAATAGCGCTTAGTTGAAATGCATCCTTGGTACGGACAAAAGAACCATACCCACCTCCTGCAAAGGCAAAAGGAGGATTCGGTTTGGTCGCAATTTCCTGTAGGCGTGTGCTGAGCATACTGCTCCAAAGTTGGGATATCAGGCCCTCGCGGTAGGCTAAGCGGGAATTCGGATTCGTGGCGGGATGTTTGAAGATGATCCCGATTTGTCTAAACTCGGCTTCGGGGTCACTCACAATAGAAACCAGTGTTTCCGGGTGGTTGGGTACATCAAAATACTTTCGTGAGGCTTTTTTGGATGGGTTTTTGAGTGTTCCGAAAAGACGACGAATGTCCTTTTCCATTTTGACGGGGTCCACATCACCCACAACTACAACAGCCATCAAGTCTGGGCGGTACCAATCTTTATAGAACTGTACTAAGCGGTCGTGCTTAAAGTTTTCGATGATTTCAGGTTTTCCTATAGGCAGGCGCTTGGCATATTGTGAGTTTTTGAGAAGGACAGGAAATTGTTTGTCTCGGATTCGTTCTTGAGCGCCTAAACCAAGCCGCCATTCCTCGATAACCACCCCACGTTCTTTATCCACTTCTGTAGGGTCAAGGGAGATATTTCCGGCCCATTCGCGCAAAACGTCCACGCCTTTATCAACCAAGCCAGGTTTGTCGGTAGGAACTTTGAGCATATATACGGTTTCATCGAAGCTGGTATAGGCATTCAGATCCGCACCAAAATTCACTCCAATGGATTCTAAGAAATTGACTAAATCTTGTTTCTTATATTTTTTAGTGCCATTAAAAGCCATGTGTTCTAACAAGTGCGCAAGGCCCTGCTGGTCATCGGATTCCAGAATGGAACCTGCATTTAGGGCAAGGCGCAATTCGACACGGTTTTCAGGCTTGTTGTTTTTTCGGATGTAGTAGATGAGGCCATTAGGTAATTTACCAGTACGGATATTAGGATCCATCGGGATCCTATCGGTTGGAACCTGCACCTGTTGCTGATCCCCTGGTTTGTTTTTGGGCTTTTGGGCATGGACCTCTGTTGCGCCTGTTATGAACAATAAAAGGGCGAGATAGCCCCAAATTTTCTTGATCATGGTATGATATTGCATATAATGGTGAATAAGGATTTGGGAATCTAAAAAGTACTATATGTATGTTATGATCTCGGTAATTGTTTCATGAATACGCTAATATTTTGTGCTATACCTTTGGAGAATACTACCTATTGCCTTGTCCTAATGGGCTTATTGTTTTGTAATGCCCGTTGGCCGTATTGTATTAACACCGCACGTCTCGTTGATCATGCTATTCGCCCTGATAAACTGTTTAAGGTATTATGCGCTCCAATCCAATAATAGGCAAGTAATCAAACATGGCATAAAAAAGCGGCATTGGAGAATCCAAAGCCGCTTTGCGGTATCGTTTAGGATTTAGCCACGTGGTTTTTTAGGCTTTGGCAAGGGTTTATTCTTAGGCTTTGGCGCTGGGTTGGGTTTTGGGCTTTGTTCCATTGAGAGCGCTTTTCTGACTGCTTCAAATGCATTTACATAACCACCTGTTACCGAAATCTCAGGAAGTGTTACCATCTCGTCTTCGGTTCCGGGTTTAATAACCATTTTTTTGGACTTGGTGGCGGTATCCATAATGAGCAATTTTACTTGTGCCGCCGTAAGATGCGGGAAGTAGGAGCGTAAGACAGCAGCAACACCCGAAGTGACGGGAGCAGCCATAGAAGTACCGCTGATTTCTTTGTATTTAGAGCCGGGGATGGTGGCATAGATGTTCACACCCGGTGCAAATACATCAACTTCCGTTTTGCCGAAATTTGAGAAAGAAGCAAGGGCATTTGCCCCGCCTTCCCAGTTAGATGCCCCCACTTCAATCATGTTCTTGGGACGGCGGGAGCGGTCTTTCGAGTCGTCTGGGCCAAACCAATCAACCGGAAAGTTTGGGGTTTCGTCAATATTTGCACCGTCATTTCCCGCTGCATGGACAATAAGCACGTCTTTGGATTCGGCGTATTGAATGGCCTTGTCCACCACTTCTTTTTGAGGCGAGAAGCCCTTTCCAAAGCTCATATTAATAATACTGGCGCCATTATCGACAGCATAATAAATGGCATTTGCGATGTCTTTGTCGCGTTCATCGCCATTGGGGACAGCACGCAGAACCATGATTCTGACGTTATCCGCCACGCCTTTAGTACCGAGGTTGTTGGTACGGTCTGCGGCGATAATACCAGCCACGTGTGTGCCGTGTTCGGCATCTGGGCCTTGATAGTCGTTATTACCATAACCGCGTTCATTCAGGTTGTTGGGGTCGTCTCCGACAATGCTTCGAGGATCAAACTCTAAATTGTAAAAGTAATTGGCACGTTCATTAAAATAGTCATAGCCCTCTTGAAGGTCTGCATCAATAAAGGCTTGCATTTCATCAACCGTTTTATACTCTTTTCCCGCGCCAGCTAAGTTTTCGACGATGTTCTGTCCTATAGTCACAAATTGTTTGTCTTTTGCTTCCGGTTTAAGGGCCAAGACGTTTTCGGGCGTAGGGGCTTTATTGCCCAAGAGCCGTTTCAATGTGGACATCGTGTTCGACACCATTGTCTTGGTCATCTCAATTTGGGACAGTTGGCTTTGTGCTTCTGTACGTTCGGTATTAATCTCGGACTTGGCTGCGGCATATCGTTCACAATCAGCCTTGTCTTTTCCCTGAAGGCTGGCCACGTCTGCCTTCTCACACTTCCCCTTCAATGCAACCACAAAGCGGGTGATCTCGCCCGTGTCAAAGCTTACGTTGCGTCCATCTTTCCCACCCAGAAAACTCCAGCCATGTATATCATCCACATAGCCATTTTCATCGTCATCTTTACCGTTTCCGGGGATTTCTTTCGCATTGACCCAGAGTACAGACTTTAAATCTTCGTGGTTCACGTCCACACCGGAGTCTATAACAGCCACCACAACTGTTTTGCCAGTGCGGCCTTTTAGTAATTCTTGATACATTCGTTCGGTGGATACACCAGGTACTTTATCCGTTTCGGGGTCTAAATTGTACCAATTGGTTGGTGCTTGGGCCTGAACTGATCCTCCTGCAAACAACACGAGCAAGCATAATGAGTGGAAATATTTTTTCATAAGACGCGAATAGAATAGTTATAAAAAGAAACGGTAGGACGCAGCGTAACCGTTTAAGTTTCTTTCCCAGCGGAATTTCGGCGGTTTCATAATTGGCGGAAACTTCAAGCCCCGTCTCACCGGAATCGGCTACAATGGTCTTTTGTTCTGTGTGCAAACGCCCAAAGGTTTTGCGGTATTGTATTGGCGGCAGAATGTTTCTTTTGTAGAAAGAAAAAAATTATTGTAAGATAAATGTAAACAAGTATTAATACGATGCAATTATTCCCTGCACATGCTCTAAAGGGTGAAGTTTGGCTACCAGCGGACAAGTCTGTTTCGCAGCGAGCAGCCCTTTTTGCGGCCCTTGGAGAAGGGGTTTCCACCCTCCACGGCTATGCTACAGCCGCAGATCCACAGTCTATGCTTTCTTGTATCCGGCAATTGGGTATAAAAATAGAAAACACGCCCGATGGGGCCATTCTGGTACATGGTAAAGGGTTGAGTGGGTTTGAAAAACCGGATAACCCGTTGGATTGTGGCAATTCTGGTACGGCAATGCGGTTTTTGGCGGGCGTTTTGGCAGGACAACCATTCGATTCGATACTGATAGGGGATGCGTCACTGTCCCGTCGTCCGATGGCACGAGTGGCCAATCCGCTGAGAGAAATGGGTGCTTCAATTGAATTGACGGACGGTCATGCCCCTATTTTTATCAAGGGGAATCCGGCATTGCGCGGAATTCGCTATGAAATGCCTGTGGCTTCGGCTCAGGTTAAAAGTTGTGTTTTGTTGGCGGGATTATTTGCTGAGGGCCAGACAGAAGTTGTGGAAAAAGTGCCCACCCGTGATCACACCGAGCGTATGCTGGGTATCCAGAACAATCATGGCCGGCTGAAGGTAGAAGGCGGGCGGCCTATTTTGGCGCAAGCATACCATATTCCCCGTGATTTCTCGGCAGCCGCGTTTTTTATGGTCGCTGCTTCCATTGTACCTAGCAGCGAGTTACGCCTGCCACAAGTGGGGTTAAACCCGTCTAGAACCGGATTGTTGGACGTTTTGCGGCAAATGGGGGCAGATATTGTTTTGGAAAACGAGCGCCAAACGAGTGGCGAACCCGTTGCCGATATGCGGATTCGCACGGCTAAGCTACGGGGAGTTTCGCTCGATGGGGCCGTTATTGCCAATATAATAGACGAAATTCCAATTCTTGCCGTAGCTGCGACACAAGCCGAGGGGATCACTGAAATTCGTGGGGCCGAAGAATTGCGTGTAAAAGAAACAGATCGGATTGCGGCTATGGTCACAAACCTTCGCAAATTGGGAGCCAAAGTAGAAGAATGGCCAGATGGGATGCGCATAACTGGTGGATATAAACTCAAAGGTACGACCGTGGAGGCTTTTCTTGATCACCGCATCGCGATGAGCATGGGTATTGCTGCCTTTGTTGCCGACGGACCCACAGAGATTTTAGAAGCCCATCATGCTGCTGTCTCGTTCCCCGATTTTTGGGATCAACTTGCACACATACGAAAATAATACGGTCATGTACAGTCCACGCTTGTCTTTCTGGTTGTTTATTCTTTGCTTCCTTTGTCTTGGGCCACAAGGAATGCAGGCACAAGGTCGGGTCGTGGTGAGTGGCTATGTCTCGGATGCGGATTCCGGTGAGCGGCTGATAGGGGCAAGCGTTTATGTGAAGGCGCTGAAAATAGGAACGGTGAGCAATCGGTATGGTTTTTTTAGCTTGGCGGTTCCGAAGGATTCGCTGGTTTTAGTGATCAGTTTTGTGGGTTACCAAAGCCGATTTTTGGCCATTCATCCGATGGATGCCCTAAAGTTAGATGTAAAGTTAATGCCTGATACCAGCACTGACGAAGTTGAGGTTACCGCACAAGGTCGTTCCGGCGTGGAATCTGCGGAAACAAGTACCATCGAGATTTCGATCCAGCAAATCAAAGCACTTCCTGCATTGATGGGCGAAACGGATGTTATCAAGGCGCTACAACTTATGCCCGGCGTACAGTCTGGTTCAGAGGGCAGCACGGGGTTATATGTACGTGGTGGTGGGCCTGATCAGAACCTCATTCTGGTGGATGACACGCCGGTTTATAATGTCAGCCACTTATTTGGCTTTTTTTCGGTATTCAATTCCGACGCCATCCAATCGGTTACGCTTTCAAAAGGGGGATTTCCTGCGCGGTATGGGGGGCGTTTGTCATCGGTGGTGGATATTACCCTGAAAGAAGGTCATTTACGGGAGTGGAAAACGGAAGGCTCGGTGGGCATTGTAGCCGCAAAATGGGCAGTACAAGGGCCTATTCTACAGGACAAAATGAGCCTTTTTATTTCGGCGCGGCGCACCTATATAGACGCCTTGGCGCGTCCGATACTTAGACGGTTATCCGCCAATGATGCCGATCGGGAAGTGGAAAGTGGCTACTATTTTTATGACCTAAATGCCAAGTGGAATTGGATCCCCTCGTCCAAAGACCGCTTGTTTATAAGTTGGTATAGCGGAAAAGACGCTTTCTATCTCGATCAAAAGCAATTATTTAATCAACGAAGGAATGAAAATCGTCTGCAAGTAGGGATGGATTGGGGAAACGTAGCGGCCTCGTTCCGGTGGAATCATCTATTTAATAACCGATTGTTTGCCAATACAGCCATTACGCTAAGCCAATATGCACTGAAGGCGGAGTATGCCGAGTCGGACTATGCACTCCAGACGCCACAAAACCGTAACGCATATGCAGCACAGTATTCTTCCGGTATTCGAGACTGGCGGCTTAAAACAGACTGGGATTGGTCGGTTCATCCGCGTCATGCTGCTCGGTTTGGTGCAGTGACCACCCGTCATCGCTTTGTTCCTGCCGTAGCCCAAGTTTCGATTCAGGAAGGGGCTTCGTCTCCAATTGAAACGGAATTTAAGCCGCAGGCCGAGAAACTCTTTAGTACGGAAGCTGCTCTATTCGCAGAGGACGACTGGCAGGTCTCGGAAAAACTGCGCATCAATGGCGGCCTACATGTGGCAGGATATTGGGCGGGTAAGCAAGCCTTTTTTTCGATACAACCACGGGTTTCTGGTCGGTTCAAGGTGGGGCGATACGCCCTGAAAGCCTCATTTGCACGGGTTCAGCAGCCTTTGCACTTGTTAACAACCAGTAGTATTGGATTGCCCACCGATTTGTGGCTCCCAGCAACGGCAAAGGTGCCACCATCCGAGGCCACACAATCCGCGCTCGGTATCGTTCGCGAGTGGGTAGGCTGGGAAGCAACGATCGAGGCTTATTATAAACCGATTAAAGGCATTGTGGAGTATAAACCCGGAGCCAACTTTGTAAACCAACCCGCCTTAGACTGGCAGGAAAAGGTGGTAGTGGGCAGTGGACTTTCTCGGGGCATTGAGTTTTTTTTACAAAAAACATCTGGGAAAACAATGGGTTGGGTAGGCTATTCTTTGGCTCGTAGTACTAGGAAGTTTAAAGACTTAAATGAGGGCAAGCCCTTTCCATATCGTTACGACCGCCTACATGATGTGGTCTTGATGCTACACCATAAACTAAATGCCCATATTGAGTTTTCGGGTACTTGGGTTTATGGTACAGGCAATGCCCTTACACTGGCCATCTCGCAGGTAGCTGGCGCAAACAGGCCTTGGGAGGGCAATGGACTTTATACCTATTATGGCAGTAGAAACAGCTACCGGATGTCGCCGTTTCACCGGATGGATGTTGCGGCAAACTTTAATAAAACATTGAAAATAAAAGGTATGAGAAATCTGTCTCGGACCATTTCTACCAGCTTCTACAATGTATATAACCGAAAGAATGCTTTCTTTATCTACGAAGGAGAAGACCCAGTTACCCTCCGGAAATCCTTTCGACAGGCCAGTTTATTCCCGATCATTCCGTCTGTTGCATATGCCTTTCGATTCTGATTAAATGTTTTTTGAAATCAGGAAGTCGGCTTGTTAAGTTCATTTTTTAAAAAAGAAAGTGTATGTGCCACTAGTTCCGGTTGTGGCTTTGGCGGTGCAGTATCATGTAGTAACGCAATGACGGCTTTGTATTGCGCTAAATATACACGACAGTTCCGGCATAAACGCATATGTTGTTCAAATCGCCACTTCAAATCCTCATCAAGGGCGTTTTCTACATAATCGGTTAAAAATTGATGGGCTTCTTTACAGTTCAGATTAATGCCCAGCCAGTATTTAAGTGTTTGTATCATAATGGATTAGTAGGTTTCGGAGGGCATTTCGGGCGCGGTGCAGGCGGACACGTAAATTCCCTTCTGTGATTTCCAGCATCCGGGCCACTTCGTCCATTGGTAGTTCTTCAAGGTCGCGCAAGGTGATGGCAAGGCAGTAGTCCTCTGGTAGCCGTTCGATGGCTTCATATAAAATACGGATTTGCTCCTTTCGGATCAGCCCTCGTTCCGGATTCCAAAGGGGGTATTCTGCTATTGCATGCCCTTGTTCATCAAAACGGGGCTGGAGCACCTCTATATCTGCCTCGTCCATAAGGTCGGTACGGATGGATCTGCGAAGGCTTGCACGTGCCAAATTAATCCCGATCGCACAAAGCCAAGTGGAAAACAACGATTCGCCCCTGAAGTTTTCTACCTTTCGGAGTGCCTGAAGGAAGGTTTCTTGTACCAAATTTTGTACCTCGTCTGGGTCACGTACCAATCGGGCTATACACCGATATAACTTGGGCGTTTCTTCCAGAACCATTTGGGTTAATATCCCTTCGTCTCTCTGGCGGAGCAATTCCAAATAGTTAGGGTTTTCGGTATAGGATTTTGTTACACGCAAAAAAATCAGGGTTAGGGTGGAGGTCGTTTGGGAGTAAACTAACCATAAAATATGCCTCCGAAAAACCAAAAGAAGCCACCGAATGTCGGTGGCTTGGGAGTCTATTTTAGCAAAGTCTAATTAAAATTATGCGTTCATGGATTGGTGTTGACGGATAAACGCTAAGGTCTGGCGGGCAATTCCCTGTGGATCAAGCCCCGCTTCCGCATATAGCTCATTTTGGGTACCATGTTCTACAAATGTATCCGGAAGGCCCAGTCGCAAAACATCGGCTTTATAGCCATGGTCGGACATCCACTCTAATACAGCGCTTCCGGCGCCTCCTTGTATCACGCCATCTTCGATGGTCACCACTACATCAAACATTGTAAAAACCTCCTCCAGCAGCGCCTGATCCAAAGGCTTCACAAACCGTAAGTCATAATGCGCCGCGTCAATACCAGCCTCTTGCAAGTGCTTACGTGCTATGGATACTGACTGCCCGATAGCGCCATAACTCAAAATGGCTACATCGGCGCCGCCTGTCACTTTGCGTCCAGTACCAATGGGTATTTCTACGAAAGGCCCAATGCCCTCGTCGGAGGTTCCACCACGGGGGTATCGGATTGCGTAAGGGCCTTTGGCGTGTAAACTGGCCGAGAACATGAGGTTGCGTAGGTCTTGTGCCTCCATTGGTGCAGCCACCACCATGTTTTGTACGCATCTTAAATACGGAATATCCAAAGCGCCATGGTGCGTGGCACCGTCTGCCCCCACGAGACCGGATCGGTCCATACAGAAGACAACTGGAAGGTCTTGTAGGGCCACGTCATGGATGATCCCGTCGTAGGCGCGTTGTAGAAAACTGGAATAGATGGCCACGAACGGTTTCAAGCCTTGTGTAGCCATTCCGGCGGCTTCAACCACGGCGTGCATCTCCGCAATTCCTACATCGAATGCCCGATGAGGCATCTGTTTCATCATTTTGCTCAAGCCTGTTCCGCTGGGCATTGCCGCCGTAATCCCCACTATTTTAGGATCTTGTTTGGCCAACTCAAGGATGGCGTCCCCAAAGACATCTTGCCAGTTGGGTATCTTACGTTTTCCAGGATCCGGTTTAACCAAAGATTCGCCCGTGAGTTTGTCGAAGGGTGAACTTTGGGCGTGCCACTTCAGTTGGTCTTGTTCGGCGGGTGCAAAACCCTTGCCTTTAACCGTCATACAGTGGAGCAGGATAGGGCCTTTAAGGTCTTTTAGATCGTCTAAAATTTTAGCGAGTTGGACCACGTCGTGGCCATCCACAGGACCAAAATAGCGAAAGCCGAGGGCCTCAAAAAGGCCTCCGGGTGTGAGTGCGGCTTTCATGCCGTTTTCAATGCGTCCGATAAAGCGCTGCATGGTTCCGCCTCCTTTTCCTTTCATTCTTTCGAGAAAGTCCCAAACCTCATCGCGGAGGGTATTCCAGCCTTTTCCGGCGGTAATCTCGGCTAAGTATTCGTTTAAAGCGCCCACATTGGGGTCTATGGACATCCGGTTGTCGTTCAAGATGACAAGCAGATCCGATTTAGCCGTTCCCGCATTATTCAGCCCTTCAAACGCCAAACCGCCTGTCATAGAGCCGTCGCCAATAATCGCCACTACTTTTTGGTCTGTCTCGGTAATGTCACGGGCTTTAGCCATGCCGAGTGCAGCCGAGATGGAGGTGGACGCATGACCTACACCAAATGTGTCGTACTCCGACTCTGACCTTTTGGGGAAGCCCGAAATGCCTTGGTATTTACGGTTGGTGTGGAAGACATCTCTTCGGCCAGTGAGAATTTTATGTCCATAGGCTTGATGTCCAACATCCCACACAATCTGATCTTTTGGGGTTCGATAAACATAATGAAGCGCGACGGTGAGTTCTACCACGCCAAGGGAAGCCGCAAAGTGCCCCCCATGTACCGAAATGATGTCTATGATGTATTCCCGCAATTCCTCGGCCACTTGGGGCAATTTTTCGACGGGCAGTGCTCGCAAGATATGCGGAAAATCAATTTGGGTAAGTAGGGGGCCAGGAGTATGGGTAATTTGGGGTTCGTTCATAAAGTTGAGGGATGGACTTCGGAAGGTTGAAGCGATAGTTTTTCGATACGCAATTGGGCCTCCTGTAAGCGGGCTTCGCAAAAGTGTGCTAATGACAAGCCTTCTTCGTATAGCGACAAGGCTTCTTCTAGTGGAACCGGTTGCTCTAAGGTGCGCACGATTTGTTCTAAAGATTGGATCGCTTCGCTAAAGGTGTGTTCGGACAATCGTTGGGACATAGCTTGTCGGGGTAATCATTGGCTTGGGAAGGCAGCGCGAGTGGCGTTTTTGATAGGAGGCATTCCGCAAAAACATGGGCGATAAAACGAATGCCAACAAGATTTGTTCACCGTGCGCGGTACTTCTTGTGTAAAAAATACAGAAAATTGCGCCATTAAAGCGAAGCGTTTCCTTTCTGATAGATCAATTTCGGATAAAGTCTGGGAGAAAGCAAGTGTGGCACTGGTCTTGGTCTATACAAAACCACCTTTTAACGATCTTGTGACACCTCGTTAACCACAACCGCTACCGATCCATCCAGAAACCGTAAGGTGAGAAGTTGTTGAGGATGGGTTTCGTTGGCCCTCAAGAGTAGCGTTTGGTCCCTAAAGACTTGTACATAGCCCCGTTTTAGTGGCGCGTTCGGGTCGAGTTGCTGTAATTGTCCTTCTCTAAGTTGGAGGGAGGTTCGGGCCTGTTGTACCTGAAGTTGAGTGGTACGCAATAATTGCCGTTTGATTTCTATGAGGCGGCGCAATTGTTCTTCCAACATCATACGCGGACGGTTTAGTGCATATGATCCGCGAAGGTTTCGTAAACGCTCTTGTTCCACTTCCAATTTGCGTAAGGTACGATTTTTAATCGTGTATCTAAGATTGGCAATAATCTGTAATACTTCACGCTGGTCCGGCGTTGCGAGTTCTGCCGCATTGGAAGGAGTTGCTGCACGCACATCGGCCACAAAATCAGCGATGGTCACATCTGTTTCATGCCCAACCGCACTGATAATAGGGATGGTGCTGTGATAGATGGCCCGTGCTACCACTTCTTCATTAAATGCCCAAAGATCCTCGATACTCCCACCGCCGCGTCCAATAAGCAAGACGTCTATTGGATCGCTTTGGGCATTAAATTGATAGATCGCCCGTGCAATTTCTTCGGCGGCCCCCGGTCCTTGCACCATTACCGGAATAAGCAATACGTGCACCATCGGAAAACGGTATTGGATCACCCGCAAAATGTCTTGGATGGCTGCACCAGTCTCGCTGGTAATGACCCCAATTCTTTGCGGATATCGGGGTAGTTTTTGTTTTTTATGTGTGGAAAAAAGGCCCTCTGCGGCTAATTTCTGTTTCAGTGCCTCGAAGGCCAGGTTGAGGTCCCCTTCACCTGCCGGACGCATGGATTTTACAACAAAAGAATAGGTGCCGCGTGGTGGATAGAGGGAGAGTGCTCCATGGGCCAGCACTTTCATCCCGTCGCGTGGGGTGAAAAATAAATATTTACGGTTAAACTGCCATAGTGCACAGGAAATCTGGGATTGATGATCCTTTAGACTAAAATATAAATGACCGGACGTATGTGCTTTAAAATTAGAAACCTCACCCTCTACCCATAAATCGGAAAAGGTGTCCTCGACCACATCTTTGAGTGCACCGTTTAGGTCGGATACGGAAATGATGGTATGTTTGGGCATGATTTATCCAAATTCTTTCAGTATGGTGGCAACACTTCCGGCGTATGACGATCCAAACAACAACAAATGATTGAGCAAGTGATAGAGATTGTAAATAGCACGCCGTTCGGAAAATCCAGCTTCCAATGGCCAGATTTCATTATATGCGGTATAAAATACGGGCGAAAAACCACCAAACAAGGCTGTCATGGCAAGGTCGGCTTCTCGGTGACCATAATATACCGCTGGATCTATCAGAGCCGGGCCATTTCGGCTAAAGTACACATTACCGTGCCATAAGTCACCGTGCAGGAGCGAAGCGTCTGGCCTTGTCGGTAGGATTTGCGGCAGGGCATTACACAAAGCGTAAAAGGCACTTTCCCAATTTGCCGACCATCGGTCTGCACGACGACAACGCTCCGCCATCGCTTGTAGGCGCTGTTCGGCAAAAAAAGAAGGCCACGTTTCGTGCCATTCATTGTGCTGTGGCGTCCGACCAATAAAGTTTTGCATCGGATAACCATACCCCAATGCCTGTTCAGGGTTGATTGCTTGATGTAATTGCGCCAAGCCTCGTCCCAGTGCTGCATGGTCTGATGGGGATGGCGGTATGGATGCTAACCACTCAAGTACCAAAAATCCGGATCCCCAAGCCTTTACTTTAGGGATTACCAATCCCGATTTTGCCCCGCGTAAGGCTGATAAGCCATTTGCCTCACACGCAAACGTGTTGGATATATCTGTAAGGCCAGTTTTGGCAAAATACGTCTCTTGGGCAGTGTGTACGCGCCAAGCCTCTGCGGTATCGCCGCCAGATATCGAGGAAAACGATAGAACAGGTTCCGTCAATGCCGATGAAAGGTGTTTTATTTGTTGAGGGTGCATAAATGGGTAACTTGTAAGGCTTATCCGAAAGGTATTTCTTGAACCCTGTAATCGCTTAAGTGTTGATTTTTTTAAAAAAAACTGTTTCAAGGCAAAAACGTGTGATGTGGCGTGTCGGTAATTGGTATTAATTGCTGGACACGAGACCTCTTTATATACGACAGGGCATGGATGAATGCTTAAAATAATAAAGCCTTTGCGTACTTTCTGCCAAAGCCATTAGAAAAGGGTTGAAATGCCCCCATCGGAATGACCACTATACCCTAAACTATATTACAAGAACCTACTTAACACATTTTGCGGCGCTATTTTCGTGGTTCCTCGCCAGAATGTGGCTATATGGAAGGCCGGAGACAAATAACCAAAAAAACAGATTCGGAAGCCCTTCCTCCATCAAGAATTATCGAAGTGTCGGTTATAATGCGTGCTATTTTTGGTGCAGACTTTTTCTTATTCACAGACCTTATTAATTGCTATGCTCACCCTCGATCTTTCCAATATTTCCCCGTTTTTGCCACCAGGGCAAACCCTCTCCGATTTTCAGCCGGTATTAGAAGCCGCACAAACGGCTTTAGTAACCAAAAATGGCGCCGGCAATAACTTCTTAGGCTGGCGAGACCTACTCACTACGCCCAATGTATCGCTTTTAGACGAAGTGGCTGCGGTTGCCGCCGAAATTCGGGAACGTGCCGATGTCTTGCTTTGTGTAGGAATTGGTGGCTCTTATCTGGGTGCTAAAGCCGTTATAGATGCGCTCTCGCCCTATTTTAAGCGCTCAGGGCCGGAAATTCTATTTGCAGGACACCACATGAGCGGGGCCTATCTTCGCGAGTTGTTGCAATCCTTAGAAGGGAAATCGGTGTATGTGAATGTGATCTCCAAATCTGGAACTACCTTAGAACCCGCATTGGCTTTTCGGTTTTTATTGGATTGGATGGATGAACGCTTTGCCGATGCCAATGAACGCATTATTGCCACCACCGACCCCGCGTCTGGTGCATTGAATCAATTACGCAATAGTCGAGGATTCCGTAAATTTGTCATTCCGCCCGATGTGGGGGGACGCTTTTCTGTACTAACGCCTGTTGGTTTATTGCCCATTGCCGCCGCTGGTATTGACGTCCACGCTTTGTTTGAAGGCGCACGCACCGAGTGTGAACGACTAAGCACCTCAGAAAATAATCCGGCCTTGCAATATGCCGCTGTCCGCTTTTGGTTGCACGAAGCCGGATACAAAACAGACGTACTCTCGGTGTTTGAACCCAAACTATACCCGATTGGTGCTTGGTGGCAACAACTTTACGGCGAGAGTGAGGGCAAAGAGGGAAAAGGACTTTTTCCAGTGGCGATGCAGTTCTCGACCGATCTGCACTCACTGGGGCAATACATGCAGGACGGGCAAAGGGTGGTGGCCGAAACGTTTCTGATGGTGCACGACGATCAGGGCGATATTTCCGCACCCTTGTTGGCAGGCGACCTCGACAAATTGAACTACTTGGTTGGGAAGCCCTATACCGAGATAAACCGAAAAGCGTATGAAGGAACCCGACAGGCCCATACCGAGGGTGGTGTACCTAATATGACCCTCTGGATGGATGCGATTACCCCGCAAACACTGGGCGAACTGATTTATTTCTTTGAACATGGTGTGGCTATTGGGGGGTACTTGCTGGGCATTAATCCATTTGATCAGCCCGGAGTGGAAGCCTACAAGAAAGAAATGTTCCGGCTTTTAGGCAAACCATAATCATCAGTTCATAACATCCACGTTTCATCCGCATGGTTTTCCCTGTGCGGATTTTTTTTATATGGCG
>ERZ761602.527-NODE-527-length-82016-cov-5.638426_pt1 | contig 82016 bp, 68 predicted proteins | sample MGYA00512165_ERZ761602 | MGnify/ENA primary metagenome ERZ761602 (study PRJEB28899, sample SAMN02445085) | bioreactor sludge metagenome | biome: EBPR sludge; isolation source: Thorneside wastewater treatment plant | place: Australia: Brisbane, Thorneside Wastewater...
GGTCGGCATGTTCTGGGGGTTGGGGTGGGGGTGAACCGCACAACGGCGGCAAAGTTCCGGTGGTGGGGTGGGGTCGCGGCGGCCGACGACAGCTCGGCCGGCGGGAGGATAGCAGAGCGCCGCAGGGCGTCACTGCGGTTTCGTCGCTTCCGGACTCAGGTTTTTCGTCAACGCGTCCCGGCCGCGCGGCGGATTCGGGCGGTCAACTCCGGTGCACGCGACGGTATTCCCCGGGCGTCTGGCCTCGCAGCGACCGGAACGCCGCCTGCAGGTAATGGCTGTGAGCGAAGCCGGTCAGGGCGGCGATGGCGTCGACGGTGAGGTCGGTCTCGCGCAGCAGGCGTTCCACCTCGCGGAAGCGCACGCGGAGGATCTCCTCCTTCGGCGTGCGACCGAGGGCCGCCTTCATCCGGCGGTCGAGCGTGCTGCGGGAGGCGTTGAGCCGCCCGCAGAGGTCGTCGACGTTGATGCCGGCGGTCGCGTTCTCGCGGATGAAGCGGGCGGCGTGGGCGACGAGCCGGTCGTTGATCACGAACTCGTCCGACGATGCCCGCACCACGATGCCCTTCGGGGGAACGAGCGTCTCGCGCGGCGGACGCAGCCGCCGGTTGCGCATCATCCGGGCGAGCAGCTCCGCGGCGGCGTAGCCGACCTTGGCGCCGTCGAAGCGGACGCTCGTCAGCGGTGGCGAGGCGAAGGCGCAGAGGGTCTCCTCGTTTTCCGCCCCGACGACCGCGACTTCCTCCGGCACCGCGATGCCGCCCCGCTGGCAGGCATCGAGCACGCGCACGCCGAGCTGGTCGTTGGCCGCGAAAACCCCGACCGGCTTCGGCAGGGTGGTGAGCCAGTCGACCAGCCGGTCCTGCCCCCGCTCCCAGTCGGCCGCCCGGTCGGACGTGGCCTCCGGCAGGAGCGAACACGAGCCGCCCCGGGCCCGCACCGTGGCGATGAAATTCTCCACCCGCTCCTCGAAGAACCGCTCCGTGTGCAGGCTATAGACCGCGAGGTGCTGGTAGCCCCGGTCGAAGAAATGCTCCGCCACCATCTGGCCGACGCGGCGGTTGTCCATCCCGACAAAGGGCCGGTTGCTGGCCAGCACCGTGGCGCGCAGCTCGACCGCCGGCAGTCCGGTCCCCTCGATCACGTCGGCCATCTCCTGGGAGAACGTGCGCGTGAGGATGCCGTCGCCGTCCCAGCGTTCCAGCCAGGCGGGCGGGCCCGATTCCAGCGCGCGCAGCTCGAGGAAGCAGGACCAGGGACCGTGCGCCGCCACGTAGCGGCGCACGCCGGCGAGCAGCTCGCGCGTGTACGTGCGCGTGGTCTCGACCAGCAGGGCGACCCGGGGCGGGCGGCGGCGCGGGCGCGTGGACATGGCGGGGGGAGATGACGAAAAACCTGAGTCGGCGTGCACCATCTGTGTAGTGACGCCCGCTGCCAAGCCGTTTAGACTGGTCCGATGACTTCCTTCCGCGGCCAGGCCCTCATCGTGGTGGGCGATGCGTCGGAGACGCTCGACACCCTCTATCCCTACTACCGGCTGATCGAGGCCGGGATCCGGCCGGTGGTGACCGCGCCCGAACGCCGGCGCTACCAGATGGTGATGCACGAGGTGAAGCCGGGCTGGACGATCACCAAGGAATGGGAGGGCTACACGATCAACGCCGACGTGCCGTTTTCCGAGGTGAAGGAGGAGGAGTACCTCGGCATCATGTTCTCGGGCGGCCGCGCCCCGGAGTACATCCGCTACGATCGCGACCTCGTCCGGATCACGAAGCACTTCTTCGCGGCCAACAAACCGGTCGCCTCCGTCTGCCACGGGGTCGAGATCCCCGCCTACGCCGACTGCGTGCGCGGACGCCGCATGGCCACGGTGGCGAAGTGCAAATTCGATCTCGAAGTCTGCGGCGGCATCTACGTGGATGCTCCGAGCGTGGTGGACGGAAACCTGGTCTCGGGCCGAACGTTTCATGACAACGGACATTATCTCGGGCCCTGGATCCGGATGCTCGAAGCTGCGCTCCCCCGGGCCGGCTGACGGCCGCCGGGTCGGGCTCGTCCCACGACCGTCCACCGGCCGCGGCGGATGCGCGGGCTGAGCCTCGCTGCCACTCCCCAACCCCATTCCCCATGCTGCCCCGCCGCCAATTCCTTCAGTCGCTGGCCCTCGCGGCCGCCGCCCCGCTCGCCGGCCGGGCCGCCGCGGGCGAGCCGTTTCGCCTGCGCTACATCCTTTCCTCGGCGATGTACGGCGAGATGCCGCTCGACGTCATCCTGCCCGAGGTGGCGAAGACCGGCTCCGAGGCGATCGACATTTGGTGCAAGGTGCATGGCAACCAGCGCGAACAGATCGACGCCATGGGCGACGACGCCTTCGCCGCGCTGCTCGCGAAGCACCGGGTGAAGCTCGGCGTGAGCACGCGCTACCCGCTCGGACCCACCGGCCTGCAGGAGGAGATGCGCTGGATGAAGCGCTTCGGCGGCGGCATCATCGTCACCGGCAGCAAGGGTCCGCGGGAACCGCAAGGCGCTGCAGCAAAGGCCGCGGTGCGCGATTTCATCGAACTGATGAAGCCGCACCTGGCGGTCGCCGAGGAGACGGGGGTCGTGATCGCGGTGGAGAATCACGACCGGCAGCTCCTCTATCATCCGGATTCGCTGCGGTATTTCGCGGAGCTGAACCGCTCGCGGCACCTCGGCGTGGCGTTCGCTCCGCACCACCTCCATCCCTGGTCGGACCAGATCCCCGCGCTGCTCCGCGAGCTCGGTGCGCCGCAGCTTCCGTTCATGTACTTCCAGGAGCACTCCGAAGGCATCCGCCAAAAGGCACCCAAGGAGATAGAGATGCGCCAGATGCCCGGATACGGCTCGCTCGACTACCGCCCGATCGTGAAGGCGCTGCGCGACATCCGGTACTCCGGCTACGTCGAGATCTTCATGCACCCCACGCCGCGCGGCATCCCGATTTTGCCGACCGTGGAGGAGATCACGGGGGCGATCAACCGCTCCCGTGCGTACGTCGAGAAGTGCCTGCGGGAGGTGGCGGGATGACCCGCACCGCGGCGGTCGTGGGGGTCGCGCTGCTCGCCGCCTCCGGGATTCGCGCCGGGCCGCATGTGGCCGGCTTCGAGCGGTTTCACGCCGCGGCACCCACGGCGGAGGGAGGTCGGCTCCTCTTCAACGAGCTCGGCTGTGCAAACTGCCACGGCGGCGACACCGGGCTGCCGGCGCGGCGCGGCCCGGAGTTGAAGTCGGCGACGGCGCGGGCGACGTCCGCGTGGCTGCAGGCGTTCATCGCGGATCCCGTGCGGAACCACGCCGGCACGTCGATGCCGCAGCTCCTGGCCGGCCGCGACGCGACGGACGCGGAGGCCGTCGTGCACTACCTCGGCACGCTGGCGCCGAAAGGGTCCGGCCGGCCGAGGCTGATGCGGCACATCAATGCCGAACGCGGGCGCGACCTTTTCCACACCCGCGGCTGCGTCGCCTGCCACGCCCCGGGCGACGACTATCAGCCGCCCGAGGGTCGGCCGCCGGCGGCCGAGTTCACGCACCGCAGCGTGGAGTTCCCCGATCTCGGGGCGAAGTACGTGCTGGGGACGCTGGCGGAGTTCCTGCGCGATCCGTTGAAGGTGCGGGCCGACGGGCGGATGCCGCGGCTCGAACTCGAGGACCAGGACGCGCTCGACCTTGCGAGCTACCTCCTGCGCCTCCCCGGCAGCGATGGCGAGGCGATGCCGAAACTGCCGGCCTTCGCGCCCGATCCCGCGCGGGCGGCCCGCGGCCGCGCGGTCGTGGCGGAACTGCGCTGCGCGGCCTGCCATGACCTGCCCGCGGACGTGGCCGCCCGGGCGGTGCCCCTGCGCGACCCGACGGCCGGCTGCCTCGGCCCGCAGCCCGGAGCGGGTGTCCCGCGGTACGCGCTCGAGGCGAACCAGCGCCAGTCACTCCAGGCGTATCTGGCGGACAGGGACCGTCCCCTCGAGGCGGAGGCGCGCGCCCGGCTTTCGCTCGAAGCCCTGAACTGCGCCGCCTGTCACGAACGTGACGGCCGCGGCGGTCCGGACCCCGCCCGGAAGGCGTACTTCAACGGCGATCACAATCTCGGCGACACGGGCCGCTACCCGCCGCCGCTGACGGGGATCGGCCGCAAGCTCCAGCCGGATTGGCTGGTCCAGGTCCTGCAGGGCAAGGCGAGGGTCCGGCCGTACCTGCAGACGCAGATGCCGGTCTACGGCGGCGCGACCGGAGCGCTGCCGGTCCTGCTGGCCGAGGCGGACCGGCGGCCGGAAGAGCCGCTGCCCGCCGGCGACATCGAGGCCGGACGGAAACTGCTCGGCACGCAGGGCGGGGCGGGGTGCATCACCTGCCACGGCTGGGGGGACCAGGCGTCACTTGGTATCCACGCCCTGAATATCTCGAACCTCGCCGCCCGCCTGCAGCCCGGCTGGCTGCGGGAGTACCTCGTCAACCCGGCCGCGTACCGCCCGGGTACGCTCATGCCGTCCTTCTGGCCGGACGGAAAATCCGCCAACGCGGCCATCCTCGGGGGCGACACCGACCGGCAGATCGCGTCGCTCCTGGCCTTCTCCCGCGAGGGTCGCGGGATACCGGAGGGGTTTCCGTCGCGGACGAAACGGGAGTTCGAGCTGACCCCGACCGACCGGCCGATCGTGATGCGGACGTTCCTCGAGGACGTCGGCACCCACGCCATCCTCGTCGGATTCCCGGCGGGGTTTCACCTGGCCTTCGACGGTCGCGCGGGGCGGCCCGCGCTCGCCTGGAAGGGGCGTTTCTTCGACGCTTATGGCACGTGGTTCGTGCGGTTCGCGCCCTTCGAGAAACCGCTGGGCGAGGGCATGGTCCGGTGGCCGGCGCCGGACGCCCCGGCCGGCGAGCGCCGGTTCGACGGCTACCGGCTGGATGCTGCCGGCATCCCGACCTTTCTTCTCACCGTTTCCGGCGTGCCGGTGGAGGAACGGTTCGAGGCCACCGGGAACGGGCTGCGTCGCCGCGTCCGGTGGAATCTCGAGGCGCTGCCCACCCTGCCGCTGTCCCATCCCGAAGGGGTCACCGTCACCGTCGCCCCGGACAGCGCGCCCGGCCGGCTCGAGTTCATCTACACGTGGCCATGAGACCTTTTCCTGCGCGCTGTCCGGTTGATCAGCCCTCCTCCCTCCCCCGGCCCGCCCCGCACCGGTGGCGGCGTGTCCCGCTGGCCCTGGCGGCCGGGTGCCTCACCGTCACCGTGCCGGTGCCGGCGGCGGAAGGCTACATCGTCCAGGATGTGCTGACGGCGAGCTCGCCGTCGGCCTCGCGCAGCACTTCCTGGAAGCCGGGCGACGGAATCGCGCTCGAAGTGAGCGGCATGGACTTCCTCGCCGATGGCCGGCTGGCCGTCGCGATTCGCAAGGGGGAGGTCTGGCTGCTCGGCGGCGTGTTGGAGCCCGCCCTCGACCGGGTCGGCTACACCCTCTTCGCGTCGGGGCTGCACGAGCCGTTGGGGCTCCTGCGCGAGGGGGACAGCGTGCTCGTCGCCCAGCGAACCGAGGTGACTCGCCTGCGCGATACGAACGGGGACGGCCAGGCCGACGAGTACCTCACGGGTGGCCGCGGCTGGAATGTCTCCGGGGCCTATCACGGATATGCGTACGGCCCGAAGCGGGACGGCCGGGGCAAGCTCTGGGTGTCGCTCAATCTCGATCTGGGAGAGCGCTCCGACAACAAGGCGGCCTGGCGCGGCTGGGCCGGCGTCCTCCGGCCGGACGGCTCATTCGAGGCCATGGCGGCCGGTATGCGTTCGCCCTGCGGACTGGGCGCGAACCTGGCCGGCGACATGTTCTGTGTGGACCAGCAGGGCACGTGGATCCCCACCACGCCGATCTACCACCTGAGGCGCGGCGTCTTCTTCCTCAATCCCGAGGGGATCGCTTCCGAGCAGCGGCCGGACTCCCCCCTGCGGCTCTCCGCGCCCGTGCCGAACAAGGTGCCCTATCCCGACGCGGTGCGCGCCCTGCCCGAGATGGCGCCGCCGGCCGTCTGGCTGCCGTACAACAAGATGGGCCGGAGCGGCACCGACCTCGTGGTCTGTGACCAGGGGGGGAAGTTCGGCCCCTTCGACGGCCAGCTCCTCGTCGGCGAATTCACCGACGCGAAGGTGAGCCGGGTCTTCCTCGAGCAGGTCGACGGCCAGTACCAGGGAGCGGCCTTTCCGTTTCTTTCCGGCCTCGCCTCGGGCGTTGTCCGGCTGCACTTCGGTCCTGACGGCAGCCTGTTCGTCGGCATGTCGAGTCGCGGCTGGTCCTCGCTGGGGACCAAGTCCTATGGGCTCCAGCGGGTGCGCTGGAACGGGGTGACGCCGTTCGCGATCCGCGAGATGAGCGCGCAGCCCGACGGTTTTGAGCTGCGCTTCACGGGCGAGGTCGATGCCGCGACGGCCGGCCGGGCCTCGTCGTATGCGTTGAAGAGCTACACCTATCTCTACTCGAGCGCCTATGGCAGCGCGGAGATCGACAACCGGCCGCTGAAGGTCACGAGCGCGACGGTCGCGGCTGACCGCCGCAGCGTCCGGCTCAAGGTCGACGGACTGCGCGAGCTCTACGTCCACGAGCTCCGCGCGGAAGGCGTCCGGTCCGCGGGCGGGGCGACGCTGGAGTACCCGGATGCGTACTACACTTTGAACCGGATCCCGAAGTCGGGGAGGTGAACCACGAAACACACGAAATACACGGAAGGGAAACGCCTTCCGGATACTTTCGTGTGTGTCGTGGTTCTCCCTTCAGCCGATCGCCCCTTCGGCGCGGAGGGCGGCGAGCGCGGCCTCGTCGTAGCCGAGCTCGCGGAGGAGCTCGACGGTGTGCGCGCCGAGGTCGGGGGCGGGACGGCGCGGCACGGGCGGCGTGCCGTGCAGCCGGACGGGCGTGCCGGGCAGCCGGAGCGTCCCGGCGGGCGCGTGCTCGATCTCGATCACCATCCCGTTGGCCCTGACCTGCGGATCTTCGATCGCCTGCTCGAGGGTGTTGATGCGGGCGCAGAAGACGCCTTTCGGCTCGAGCTCGGCCAGCCATTCGGCCGTCGTTCGCTCCCGGAAACGCGCGGCGAGCCGGCCGTTGAGCTCGCGTCCATGCTCGACCTGGAGCGCGTGCGTGGCGAAGCGCGGGTCGAGCGAGAGATCGCCCAGGCCGATGGCGACGGAGATGTCGCGCACGGCGTTGTCGGAGAAGACCGGGGAAATCTCGATGTAGCCGTCGAGCGTCGCGAAGGACTTGTCGACGATCGATTCGTTGGCGCTGACCCCCGAGACCTCGGTGATCCGGGACGCGTTCATCGCGGCCGGCCCCTCCCAGGAGTGGGCATGGAACGCGACGCTGAGCAGGTCGGTGGTCACGCGCTGGCCCTTCCCCGTGCGCTCGCGGGCAAGCAGGGCCAGCAGGATGCCCTGGACCAGCATGAGACCGGCGGCGTAGTCGGCCGAGATGCCCGCCGGAAACGGCGGTTTCGCCGGGTCGGGCTGCGTGAACCAGCCCGCCTCGGCCCGGGCCATCAGGTCGTGGCCGCCCCGCGCCCGGTCGGCCGAGGGGCCGCGGTCGCCCCAGCCGCCCGAGAAGGCGTGGATCAGGCGCGGGTGCTGCGGGGCGAGCTGTTCGTAACCCAGGCCGAGCTTCTCCATCACGCCCGAGCGGAAGTTGTGCACGAGAACGTCGGCCGTGCCGATCAGGGCGTGGATCGCCTCCCGGCCGCGCGGGCTCTTCACGTTGATCGCAAAGCTGCGCTTGTTCCGGTTCAGCCCGGCGAACGGCAGGCTCACGCCGTGGACGAACGGACCCCAGCGGCGGCTCCAGTCGCCGGCGTCGGGGCGCTCGATCTTGATGACGTCGGCACCGTAGTCGGCGAGCAGCTGGGTGCCGACCGGCCCTTGGTAGACGTGGCTGAAGTCGACGATGCGAAGACCCGAGAGCGCGGTGGGGGTGGTCATGATGGGGTTCATCAAAAACCGGAAGAGGATTGTTGATTGTCAACAAAACACCCGCGACGCTGCGCGCACGTTACCCGACCCCATGACGACCCGCCTCACGACCACCCTGACGGAAGCCGTTTGCACGCTCATGCTGGAGCCGCCGGAGGGGAAACCGCCGACGCTGGACCATGCAGTGATGGAGGCGTTCGAGCGGGAGCTCGCCGGCATCGAGGCCCGGGCCGGCGAGGTGCGGGCGGTCGTGCTGCGCAGCGCCTCGCCGCGATTCTTCTGCGCCGGAGCCAATCTGAAGGTGATGGAAACGATCGACCGCGACTCGATCGGACCGTGGGTGCGGCGGGGGCACGCCCTGCTCAACCGGCTCGAGGCGCTCCCGGTGCCGGTCGTCGCCCGCGTCGAGGGTTACGCTCTCGGCGGCGGGCTCGAACTGGCGATGGCCTGCGACCTGATTTTTGCCTCCGCCTCAGCGCGCTTCGGCCAGACGGAGGCGAAACTCGGTTTCGTCACGGGCTGGGGTGGCGGCTACCGGCTGGTGCGGCGAGTCGGCTTGGCTCGCGCGAAGGAGCTGGTCTTCAGCGCGCGGATCGTCGACGCGGCGGAGGCGGTGAGGATCGGCCTGGCGGAGTGGGCGGGAGCGCCCGCCGAACTCGAGGTCAGGCTGGCGGAGTTTCTGGCGGGCGTGGCCGGCAACGGCCGGGTCGCCCTCGCGGCCATGAAGCGGATTCTCGAGTCGTGCCCCCGCACGCGGCTCGAGGAAAACGCTGAGATCGAGGCGGCGGAGTCGCGGCGCGTGCTGACGGACGGTGACGCGGCCGAACGGCTGCAGGCCTTCCTGCGCAAGAAGGAGCGGCCGGCGGCGAGCACGTGAGCGCGGCACGGCGGACCTTGCGATCGATGTGAACTGCGGCCTGGGTTCAGGCCGCTCTCCTTTCCCGGCCCATGAAACTCATCGCCAATCTGCAGGAGCAAGTCGTCGTCCATCTGCGGCAGCGGATCCTTTCCGGCCGGCTGACGCCCGGGACGCCGCTGCGCGAGGAATCACTCGCGCGGGAGTTCGGCATCAGCCGGGGGCCGATCCGCGATGCGTTGCTCACGCTGACCAAGGAGGGCCTGCTGACGGCCCGGCCCAACGCCGGCGTCAAGGTCGCGGTCGAGCCGTCCGCCTTCAAGCGGCGCGTCATCGTCGAGCTGCGCCGCGAGATCGAGTCCGCCGCGCTCGCGTCCTGGTTTGCCTCGCGGGATCCGGGGCTGCTCGCGGCGCTTGACGCGAATCTCGCCCGCTACCGCGATGCTTGCCGCGCCGGAGACTTCGGGACGGTGGTGGAACTCGACATGGCGTTTCACCGCCTGATCGTCGAGTCGGCGGACGAGGGCAGCCTGGTCGACATCTGGCTGCCCGTGATCCTGCGCATGTTTCTGCGATACTCCCGGCACCGGGCGCTGATCGAGAGCCATCGCGAGCATGCGGGCATCGTGGCCGCGATGCACGCCCGCCGGAAAGGCGAGGCTCTGGCGCGGCTGCGGGCGCACATCGTGTGACCGGCGCGCGCGGAGCGGCCGGGCGGAATGGCCGGCCGCTGGTCCCGATACCGGGCGCGCCGCAGTCGCTGGCCGTGCCATGCACCGCACGTGCACGTTCCAGGGACTCGAGGATGCGCTGAAGGCGACCGGCTGCGCGCGCTCTGGCGGAGCGGCCTGCCGCAGAGCCGCGAGCGTCGCGCTCGCCCGGATCGGAGGCACCGGTTCCGGGCGATTACTTCTTTTTGCCCTTCTTGCCGGCCTTGGTCGCCGCCGGGTCGGTGCCGCCGTTCGGGGTGAGGCGCCGCCACCAGTCGGGTCCCTCGGCGTCGATGGCGGCGTGGTGCCGGACAAGCTGGGCACGCAGCGCATCGAAGCGGGCCGTCTCCTTCTCCTTGAGGTCGGTCGTCTCGCGGGGGTCGCGCTTCAGGTCGTACAGCTCGAATTCGGTGAGCTCGGCGTCGGCGAGAATCTTCCAGTCGTCCACCCGCATCGCCACCTTGGCGTTTGGCGCCATGTGCAGCCGCCAGTAGAGCGGCTGCGGGCGTTCGACCCGTGTGGCCCGGCCTGCGAGGACGGGAAGGACGTCGACGCCGTCGATCACGCGGTCCGAAGGCACGCGCGCCCCGCCGAGCGCGAGCATCGTGGGGAACATATCGCTGCCGATGACGGGCACGTCGCTCGTGCTGCCGGCCGGAATGCGGCCGGGCCAGCGGGCAAGGCCGGGCACGCGGATGCCGCCCTCGTGCAGGTCGCGTTTGCGGCCGCGCAGCCCGCCGGTGGAGCCGCGGCCGGGCGTCCGGATGCCGTCCCCCTCCGGGCCGTTGTCGGAGGTGAAGAAGACGAAGGTGGAGTCGGCGAGCTTCTGCTCGTCGAGCGCCTGCATGAGCGCGCCGAAGGCATGGTCCATCTGGGTGACGTTGGCGTGGTGCTCGCGCTGCACGTCGTCGTTGAGGTCCGGATACCGTGCCTTGAAGGCGGGGTCCGACTTGATCGGGTAGTGCGGCTCGTGCGTCCAGACGGCGAGGAAGAACGGCTTGGCGGGGTCGCGTTTTTCCCTCAGCCACGTGATCGCCTCCTGCGCCACGAGCGGGGCGGAGTAGCCCTCGAGGCGCCCGACCGCCTGGCCGTTGCGCACGAAGTTGACCGGGTTCTCGTGGGTGGGCGCGGCGTTGTTCTGGGTCGCGAGCCACCAGTCGTAGCCGTGGTCGCCGGGCTGCGGCTGACCCGCATGATTGAAGAGGCCGTTCAGGTGCCACTTGCCGCTGTGGGCCGTCGCGTAACCGGCGCGGCGGAGCAGCGTGGGCAGCGTGATCTCGCTGCGGCGCAGGTGTACCTCCGAGCCCTCCGCGATCCAGGTGTATACGCCGTTGCGGTGAGGCGTCCGGCCGGTGAGCAGGGCGGAGCGCGAGGGGCTGCAGACCGCGCTGGCGGCGTACGCCTGCGTGAGCCGCACGCCCTGGCGCGCGAAGGCGTCGAGGTGCGGCGTCTTGATCACCGGATGGCCATAGCAGCCGAGGTCGCCGTAGCCGAGGTCGTCGGCGAGGAACAGGATGATGTTCGGCGGTCGCGCAGGCGCGGCCGCGAGGGAGGAGCAGGCGACGAGGGCGGACAGGAGCGCGAGCAGGCGGAGCTTCATGGGGCGGGTCGATCACGCCCTCGCGCGTGAAAACTGCAATCCTGACCCGCGGGAGCGGGGTCGAACGAAAGGAGCCTGCGCCCGCGCTTGAACTGGGCGCGCGCTCCGCCTTGGATCGCGTCGCTGTTCCACCCCATGCCCTCCTCCCGCCTCTCCCGTCGTCGCTTCCTCCAACTCACCGGTGCGGCCGGTGCCGGCACCCTCGGTTTCCCCGCGATCGTGCGGGCGCAGGGGGCGAACAAGCTCAACCTCGCGATCATCGGTTGCACGGGCCGCGGCGGCTCCAACCTCGCGGGCGTCGCGAGCGAGAACATCGTCGCGCTCTGTGACGTGAACGAGAAGAACCTGCTCACCGCGGCGGCGAAGCATCCGAAGGCGAAACATTTTCGCGACTTCCGGAAGATGTACGACGCCCTCAAGGACGGGGAGTTCGACGGCGTCGTGGTCTCGACCACCGAGCATACGCACGCCTTCGCGACCCTGCCGGCGCTCAAGCGCAAGAAGCACGTCTACTGCGAGAAGCCGCTCACGCGCGACGTGTACGAGGCGCGGGTCGTGACCGAGGCGGCGAAGGCGGCGGGGGTCGCGACGCAGATGGGCACCCAGATCCACGCCGGTACGAACTACCGGCGCGTCGTGGAGCTCGTGCAGGGTGGTGCGATCGGTCCGGTGCGCGAGGTGCACGTGTGGGTGAACCGCACCTGGGGCTGGCAGTCGCCGGAGGATGCGAAGAAGTACGAGGATCGCGTCAGCACGCAGGAGCGGCCGAAGCAGGCCGACCCGGTGCCGCCGGAGCTGGACTGGGACCTGTGGATCGGGCCGGCGCCCTGGCGCCCGTTCAACAGCGTCTACATCCCCGGCAACAAGTGGTATCGCTGGTGGGACTTCGGCAACGGGACGATGAGCGACCTCGGGTCGCACTACAACGACCTGCCGTTCTGGGCGCTGAATCTCGACGCGCCGGTGACGGTCGAGGCCAAGGGTCCGCCGCCGCATCCGGAGATCGCGCCGGCGACGATGAGCGCCACCTACGAATTTCCGGCGCGGGGCAACCGGCCGGCCGTGAAGATGGTGTGGTACCAGGGCCAGATGAAGCCGCCGGCGTGGCACGAAAAGAAGATCCCGCAGTGGCCGGACGGGCACCTGTTCATCGGCGACAAGGGCATGCTGCTCTCGAACTACAGCAAGCACGTGCTGCTGCCGGAGAAGGATTTTGCGGGATTCGTGCCGCCGCCGAAGACGATTCCGGATTCGCTCGGTCATCACCAGGAGTGGCTGCATGCCTGCAAGACCGGTGCGCCGACCACCTGCCACTTCGGCTACAGCGGCCCGCTCACCGAGGCGAACCACCTCGGCAACGTCGCGTATCGTTCCGGGAAGAAGATCCAGTGGAACGCGAAGGCGATGAAGATTCCGAATGCGCCCGAGGCCGAACGCTTCCTCAAGCGCGAGTATCGCGCCGGCTGGAAGCTGGCATGAGGTGGTGGAGCGGCCTGTCCCCAGGCCGCTGCGCTCGCCGACGAACGCTCCGGCGGTCCGGTCCGACGCGGGGATCGAGCAGCCGCGCGACAGGCTGCGCCCCGGCTCGACCATCACCGCACGTAGAGCGCGGCGCCTTCCTTGGGCGCGGCGTCGTATTTGCGCTCGGGCGTGCGCGCTGAAGCGGCCCACGCCTTGACCTGCGCGACGACGTCGGGATGCCGCGTGGCGACGTTGGTGCTTTCCTTGCGATCGGCGCGCAGGTCGTAGAGCTCCCAGTCGCCGGCGGCGCGTCCTCGGACGGCCTTCCAGTGGTCCCAACGGATCGCCTGCTGGCTCACGGACTGGTTCGGGCCGGCCGCTTCCCAATAGAGGAATGCGTGGCGCTTCTGCCCTGGCTGGCCCAGGAGGGTCGGCACCAGGGAAATCCCGTCGGTGGCCGGCAGCGCCGGCGCGGCCCCGGCGAGCTCGGCGAGCGTGGGCATCACGTCGGGAAAATAACCGAGGTGGTCCGTCACGGTGCCCGGCTTGATCCGGCCCGGCCACCGGACGATCAGCGGCACGCGGATGCCGCCCTCGTAGAAATCGCCCTTGGCCCCGCGGCGACCTTCGGCCCCGTCGAAAAACTCCACGAAGATGTCGCGCCAGGCCCCGGGCTGCGGGCCGTTGTCGCTGGAGAAGAACACGATCGTGTTGTCGTCGATGCCCAGCCGCCGCAGCAGGGCCATCAGCTCGCCGACCTGCTGGTCCATCCGCGACACCATGCCCGCGAACTCCGGCAGGGCGTCCTCGCTCCCGAGATACCCGGGGCGCGGATCGGCCCGGGCGATCTTCTTCCACCGGCCCCGGTATTGCCGCCACGACTCCTCGGGGGCGGTGAGTTCCACGTGCGGCAGGATCGTGGGCAGGTAGGCGAAGAATGGTTTCCCCGCGCGCGCCTGGTTCTCGATGAACGTGAGTGCCTGCTGATGGATGACGTCCTGCGCATAACGCCCGCGGCGCTTGCCCTCGTTCTCCGGCAGCGGGACGCGCTCCAGGTCCTTCATCAGGTAGTACGGATAATAGAAGTGCGCGTGCGTCTGGCTGTACTGCCCGAACCAGGTGTCGAAACCCTGCTTCACCGCGACGCCCGGGGTGTTCTCGCGGCCGAGTCCCCACTTGCCGAAACCGCCGGTGGCGTAGCCGACTCGCTTCAGCACCTCGGCCACGGTGACATCCTCGTCGTACAGGTGGCGGTCGAGACCGTTGTTGCGCACCGGCGTGTGGCCCGTGTGCAGCCCGGTCATGAGCGTGCTGCGGGCCGGAGCACAGACGTTGGCGCCCGCGTAGAATTGCGTGAAGCGCATCCCTTCGGATGCCAGGCGGTCGACATGTGGGGTCTTGATCTTGTCCTGCCCGTAACAGCCCAGGTGCCCCACGCCGAGGTCGTCGGCGAGGATGAACACGATGTTGGGCGGGCGGCTCGGGGCCGCGGCGCGCGCGGGGAGGAAAGCGAGGCCGGCGAGGAAAAGGGACAGCAGCAGGAAGCGAAGCATGGTGAAATTGGAAGAACGTGGGCGGGGTCGCGGGCGCCGCGGAGAGTGGGCGTGAGTGCGGCCGGCCGAGTCAAACCGATTGGCTGGAAAACCAGCCTTGCGGGTGGCGATTTCATGGCAGGCCATTTCGTCGCTCGACAACGCCGCAGGCGGAAACTTTGGTGGCATCGCCCCGCTGAACTGAGCCTTCCCCCACCGCCCGACCGCCGGCCCGCCCGAACCGGCGCGAGCGGGTGGCCCCACTACGTCCTCCCATGCTCCGATCACCTCTCCTCCGGTTCTTCCTGTTCGCGGTTCTCCTGGCTCTGCCCGCCGCCGGGCAGGGGACCGCCTCGCTCTCCGGTCGCGTGCAGCACGCCGCCACCGGCGCATACCTCGAAGGTGCCGTCGTCACCGTCGAACCCGGCGGCCGCCGCGCCCTGACCGAGCGCGACGGCAGCTTCAGTTTTCCGTCGCTGCCCGCGGGCGAGGTGCGGTTGTCCGTCTCGTACACCGGCCTCGACTCCCAGCAGGTCTCCGTCGCGCTCGCCGCCGGCCAGGCCGCCACGCGCGAGATCGCGCTGACGGCCCAGATCTACGCGATGGAAAAGTTCACGGTGGCCGGCGAACGCGAGGGCAACGCGCTCGCGATCACCCAGCAGCGCAATGCGCCCAACGTGAAGAACGTCATTTCCGCCGACGCCTTCGGCAACATCGCCGACCAGAACCTCGGCAACCTGCTCATGCGGCTGCCGGGCGTGGCCGAGGAGATCCTCGAGGGCGAGGTCGCCTCCGTCTCGATCCGCGGCATCAGCGCCGACATGAACGCCGTCACCGTCGACGGCACGCGCGGCGCCAGCGGCAACACCGGCACGCTCGACCGCGGGTTCGCCATCGACCGCATCCCCGCCGACTTCGTCGAGCGGATCGAGGTGACGAAGGCCCTCACCCCCGACATGGACGGCGACGCGATCGGCGGCGCCGTCAACCTGCGCACGAAATCGCCCCTCGACCGCAAGGGCCGCTACATTTCCTACATGGGCGGCATGTCGTGGAACCTCGACCGCGACACGTTTTCGCCCATCGGGTCGGTGTCGTACTCGGACACTTTCGGGGCGGACCAGACCTTCGGGGTGCTCGTCACCGCCAGCTACAACAAGACGCACAAGCCGCGCGACTCCGTCTACCAGAACTGGCAGCAGCTCGCCGACCCCAACGCGCCCGCGTATTTCTGGATGAGCAACCTGGGCGAGGACAAGCTCGAGCACGAGCGCATCGGCTTCGGCGCGCGGGTCGACTACAAGCTCACGCGGCAGCACCGGCTGTTCCTGAACATGATGTATTCGGACTATAACGACAGCCTCGACCGGCGGCACATCACGATGACCCCCACGGCGGCGCAGGTGCGCCCGGGCTCGAACAGCACCGTGACGGAGACGTTCAACAGCACCATCAGCCTCGCGCAGAACCACCGCACGCGCGACACGGAGACGTTCAACTTCGTCTTCGGCGGCGAGCTGCGCTACGCCGGCGGCACCCTCGACTACGGCGCCAACCTCTCCCCGTCCGAGGGCTCCGAGGACCGGATCATCCCCACCGTGCAGGTGCTGGGCGTCGGGTTCCGTTTCGACCGCTCGGATCCGCTCTACCCGAAGATGACGCAGACGAGCGGCCCGGCGCTGACCGACCGCACCGACCACCGGCTCACCACGCTCAACTTCCAGGATTTCGACGACAAGGACCTCGTCCGCGGCGCCCACGTCAACTGGAAGCACCGCCTGCCGATCGCCCTCACCTCCAATTTCAAGACCGGCCTGCGCTGGCGCGGGCAGGAGCGGGACCGGCGCCAGCAGCGCCCCGCCTACTCGTACTCGGGCGCCGACGGCGTGGTCGGCCGCAACGCGGCCACCGGCATCAACGACGACAACGTGGGCCAGTTCGCCGACCCGGGCTACCGCTACGGCGCCGCCCGCGGCCGCTACGAGCCGGTGCCGGTGGTCGATCCGGCCAAGCTGGTGGCGTTCTTCCGCGCCAACCCCGCGCAGTTCCCCGAGAACGTCGTCGCGACGGCGCGCGACGCGCTGCAGTTCAACGGCAAGGTCACGGAGGACGTGTACGGCGCCTACCTGATGGGCGACGTGCGCCTGGGCCGCCTCGATGTCACGGGTGGCATCCGCGTCGAGGAGACGCAGCTCACCGGCCGGGGCGTCCGGCAGGAGATCACGCCCGAGGAGCGGGCCCGCCGGGCCGCCTGGGTCGGACCGGTCACCAACGAGGAGCAGCGGCGGCGGACCACCGCGGAATGGAGCAACATCCGCGAGGAGGACGGCCAGTACCGCAACTGGCTCCCGAGCGTCCATTTCAAATACAATGTCACGTCGAACCTGCTCGCGCGCGCGAGCTACTCGACCGGCATCGGCCGCCCCAATTTCTCCAACCTGCTGCGCACGACGACGGTCAACAACGAGACGATGCGGATCACCGCCGCCAACCCGGACCTCAAGCCGCAGACGACGGAGAACTACGATCTCTCGCTCGAATACTACTTCGAGCCCGCGGGCTACCTCTCGCTCGGCCTTTTCCAGAAGGACATCAAGGACTTCATCTATGGCGACACGGGTGGCGTGGTGGGATCGGGCGCCAACAACGGCTTCGACGGTCTCTACGAGGGCTACGAGATCACGCAGAACCGCAACGGCGGCTTCGGCCGCGTCCGCGGCATCGAGCTCTCCTACAACCAGCGCTTCACCTGGCTGCCCGGCGTCTGGCGCGGCCTGGGATTCATGGCCAACTACACCCGGATCAAGAGCCGGGGCAACTACAGCTCGGCCACGGGCACCCAGACCGGCGCGGAGATTGCCGGCTTCATGCCCGAGACGTTCAACGCCGGCCTCACCTACGCTTACCGCGCGTGGGAGGCGGGCATCAAGTACACCTACCGCGCGCAGAACCTGCGCGACTACAACGCCAACCCGCTGGCGCGCGTGTACTACTACTCCAAGAAGAACGTCGACCTGAACCTGAAGTACAAGTGGCATCCGCGGCTCACGCTCTTCGTCGACGTGATCAACCTCTTCGACGACCCGATCGCCAACGCCTTCATCTACGTCCCCCATCGCACCCGCTACAACCAGGTGTTCACCACCGCGATCAAGGCCGGTGTATCCGGCCGTTGGTGACATCGGGTCTCCCGTGACCCGCCGGTTCCGGTCCGGAAATCCGGCGGGCCCGGTGCGGCCGACGCCTTTTCCCCTCCCCGCCATGAAGCGCGCCTGCCTTGCCCTCGCGTCCCTGGTCCTGCTCTGCGGCCGGCCCGCCGCGGAGGAAAACTGGCCCCGGTTCCGCGGGCCGACCGGCCAGGGCCTGTCGGACGCCACGGGCCTGCCGGTGACGTGGAGCGAGACGGAGAACGTGCGGTGGAAGACCGCCCTCCGCGGCAAGGCCTGGTCTTCGCCGGTGGTGTGGGGCGACCAGGTGTGGGTGACGACCGCCACCGAGGAAGGGCACGAGCGGTTCGCGGTCGCGGTCGACCGCGCCACCGGCCGGATCGTGCATGACGTGAAGGTGTTTCACGTCGAGCAGCCGCAGTACGCCGACAAGTTCAACAGCCATGGCTCGCCCACGCCCGTGATCGAGGCCGGCCGCGTCTACGTCTCGTTCGGCTCGGCCGGTACGGCCTGCCTGGATACCACGACGGGCCGCGTGCTGTGGGAGCGCCGCGACCTCGAGTGCAACCACTGGCGCGGCGCGGGCTCGTCGCCCGCGCTGTGGGGCGACCTCCTGCTGCTGCATTTCGACGGCTCCGACCGGCAGTACGTCGTCGCGCTCGACAAGCGCACCGGCGCCACCGTCTGGCAGACGCCGCGCTCCATCGATTTCCAGGACCTCACGCCGGAGGGGAAGCCGATCCGGGACGGTGATTTCCGGAAGGCGTTCGCGACGCCGCTGGTCGTGGAGCATGCCGGCCGGCCGCTGCTGCTGAGCGCCGCCTCGAAGGCGTTGTACGCCTACGATCCGAAGGACGGCCGCGAGCTGTGGCGGGTGGAGGACCGTCGCTTCCACTCCGGCAGCGTGACGCCGGTCGTCGGCCACGGGATGGTCTACACTGCGACGGGCCTCGCCCGCGGCGAGTTGTGGGCCGTGCGGCTCGGCGGCGAAGGCGTCGTCACCGACACGCACGTGGCCTGGCGGGAGAAGAGCCACGTGCCCAACCGCCCCTCGCCCGTCCTGGTCGGCGACCTGATCTACATGGTGCAGCAGGATTCCGGCATGGCGACGTGCCTCGAGGCGAAGACGGGTGCGCTCGTGTGGCGGGAACGGCTGCCGGGGGTGGGCAACCACTCCGCCTCCCCCGTGCACGCGGAAGGCCGGATCTACTTCTTCAACGAGAACGGCCATTGTCCGGTGATCGCCGCCGGACGGAAGTTCGAGGTGCTGGCGGAGAACAAGCTCGAGACCGGCGTCATGGCCTCGGCCGCCATCGCGGGCCGGGCGCTCTTCGTGCGCACGAAGACGCACCTGTACCGCCTCGAGCGCTAGGGCAGACGCTCGGAGGGCGCTGCCGCGTCAGGAGCCGCGGCGGCGACGAAGCGCAGGCCTCCGGGGCCTTCAAATCAGCCGTGACAACGGCCGCACTGAAGGGTGGAGCGGCTTGTCCTCAAGCTGCTGCGGACCGGTCCACCGCACGTCAGCCGCCCGGGGACAGGCGGCTCCACCGCCACGGCATCATTCCGGCGGAGGCTTGCTCGGGAACGCCGGGCTTCACGTATGACGGGCATCACCCGGTCCGGTGCCCGCCTTCGCCTCCGGGGCAGGCGTGGTCTTGAGCCAGACCGCCACCTCGGCGATCAGCGCGGACAGTTTGTCCAGCTGGACCGGTTTGGCCATGAACTGCTGCATCCCGGCGGCGAAGCACGCGTCCTGGTCTTCCTTGAGCGCGTTGGCTGTCACCCCGCAGATGTAGGGCGGCTGCTCCGCCCCGGTTTCGGCGCGGAACCGCCGCGTCGCCTCGAGGCCGTCCATCTCCGGCATCTGGAGGTCCATCAGCACCAGGTCGTACGCGTGGCTGCGCATGCGCTCGAGCCCGAGCCGCCCGTTCACGACGCAGTCCGCCGCGAATCCCAGCCGCTTGAGCAGCAGCAGCGCCACGCGGCTGTTCACCGGGTTGTCCTCCACGACGAGGATGCGCAGGGGTGGCACTTCGAGCGCGTCGGACGCGGCGGCCAGCCTCGTCTCGAGCATCTGGCACAGCGTGGCGTGCAGCGGCCGGGGCTTGAGCGGGCGCGGGCACGTGCGGCCGAAGGGCGGCGTCGAACGTCCGGTGTCGTCGCTGGCGGCAAGGTGCAGGAGCTGGCAACCCTGGGCGGGCGCCCGTTCCCGGAGCGCCTCGTGCAGCTGCGCGACCGTGGGTTCACCCGGGCCGGAGCAATGCAGGACCACATCGCAACGGCCGCCCTGGGCGAACCACCGGTGCACGCCGTTCACGCCGCCCGGGACCGACTCCGCGTTCGCGCCCCAGGCCGCCAGCTGGCGGAGCAGTGCCGCCTGGCTCCGGGACTCCGCTGGCACGACCAGCACCCGGGCGCCGGCGAGCGGGCGGAACGACATGACGGGCGTGCGCGGCGCCGGCACGGGGATCGACACGGTAAAGCGGCTGCCCCGCCCGACCTCGGACGTTACCTGCAGCGAACCGCCCATCAGCGTCACCAGGTGGTGTGAGATCGCGAGGCCCAGCCCGAGGCCGCCGAAGCGGCGCGAGGCGGACGACTCCACCTGGGAGAACGACTTGAAGAGACGCTCGCGCTGGTCCGGCGCGATGCCGATGCCGGTGTCCTCGACCGTGAACTCGAGCCGCGTCCCGCCGGCGTCCGCGTGATACGCGGCGGTCAGCGTGATCGTGCCCTGGGGCGTGAACTTCAGCGCGTTGGCGATCAGCGCCGACAGCACCTGCCGGAGCCGGCGCTCGTCGGCCACGAGCAGGCCCGGGATGTCCGTGCCCACGAAAGCGCCGATCTCCAGGCCCTTGGCCTGGCAGCGCTGGGCGTAGGCATCGACCAGGCTCTCCAGGCAGGCCACGGCATCGAAGGGGCGCGGGGCGAGCTGGATCTGGCCCGATTCCATTTTGGAGATGTCCAGGATGTCATCGATCGTCTCGAGCAGGCTCGCGGCGCTGGACTGGATCGTCCGCACGCAATCGCCCTCCTCCGCCTGCGCGAGCCGGTCCTGCAGGAAACACGACATGCCGATGATCGCGTTCATCGGCGTGCGGAGCTCGTGGCTCACGTTGGCGAGGAACTCGCTCTTCGCGCGGTTGGAGGCCTCGGCCGCCTCGCGGGCCTTGTGCAGGGCGACCTCCGCTTCCTTGCGCGCGGTGATGTCGCGGGCGATTTCCACGAAGCCGCCGCGCCCGTTGCCGGCGGTGTCGGGCAGGCGCGAGACCGTGACATCCGCCCAGAACGTGGTGCCGTCGCGCCGCACCCGGAGGCCTTCGAACGCGTGGCGCCCGTCGGCGCTGGCCTTTCGCAGGATCTCCTCGGGCAGACCGGTGGCGCGGTCCGCGGGAGCGAAGAGCACGCCGTACACCATGCCCTGCGCCTCGCTGGCCGAGTAGCCGAGCAGGCGGCCTGCCGCGGGGTTCCAAGAGACGACGCGCCCGTGCGGGTCGAACGAGAGGATCATGTGATCGCGGGCGCTCTCGATCATCAGGCGGAGCTCCTCGCGGCTTTCGCGCAACTGCGCTTCGGTGGAGCGCAGCGTGCCCACGGTGCATTCGAGCTGCGTGCGCGAGGAGTCCAGGTTGCCCACCATGCGGTTGAACGCATGCGCGAGGTCGCCGCACTCGTCGGCGGAGACGTTTTGGATCCGCCGCGAGAAATCGCCGCGGCCGACCGCCTCCGCGCCGTCGCGCAGCTGGATCAGCGGCCGGGTGATTTTCCGGACCAGGAAGCTCACCAGCACGGCGGCCCCGAGGATGCCGCAGGCGCTGAGCCCGATCAGGTGGGAGCGCGTTTCCGCGAGCGCCTGGAGCCGGGATTCGTAGGAGGAAAGGAGCAGGTAACGGATGCCGGCGCCCGATCCCTCCAACCGCAGTTCGCCGCCGAGGCTGAGGAAGTGCTCGCCACCCACGACCACCGGCCGGCGGTCGCGGCGGAGCCGCGGGTTCCTCGCCTCCTCGCCCGCCTGGGCGAGGGCGCCGGCCAGATTCGCGGGCGGCAGGGTGGACGCGGTGACGCGGTCGCCGGCCAGCAGCGCGATTTCCGTGTGGGTGAGCGTCTTCAGTTCGCTCACCACCTGCTGCCCGAAGCGGACGGCGACGGTGAGCACGCCGCGCAGCACCGAGCGATCAGGGGCGACGACCGGAACGGCCACGATGTCGTAGGTGTGGCGGTTGAGCACCACGCTGCCGACGGCGCTTTCGCCTTCGAGCGCACGCTGCGTGATCGACTGCGCGGCGCGGACGAAGGCGTCGACGGCCGCGCCCGGAGGGCGGGCGGCGCCGCCGGCGAATTCCCCCGCGGCGTCCGCATAGGCGAGAAACTCCGTCTCTTCGCCGAACTCCGCGAGGGCTTCGCCCAGGAAGGCGGACATCGTCTTCACGTCACCGAGGCCCGCGACCGCTCGAAACCGGGGTTCGTGGACGGCGTTGCGGAAGCGCGAGACCAGGCTGCGCTGGCGGATCGCGAGCGACTGCCGGAAGACCGCCTCGGCGGTGCTGAGCGTGGAGCTCGCCTCCTCCTCCATCTGGTCGGAGATGTGGCGATCGACGATCCACAGCGTCAGCGCCGGCAGCAGGACCAGCAGCGCCAGCACCGGCACCAGCACCTTCGTCTGGAAACCGAACCGCAGCCTGGGCCGGGAGTGGGGCATGGCAGGCTTCCCCCGCTCAGGGCTGCTGCCCGAGCCCGAGGGTGAAATCGACCTTCACCTCGCCGGCCTCCGGCACGACCACTTCCTTCACCTGCGCCGGCAGGCGCTCGTGCCAGGCCTTGAGCCGGTACGTGCCCGGCGGCACGTCCTTGATCACGTAGCGGCCGCGCTCGTCGGCCCGGGCGAACCAGGGATTCGGCAGCACCAGCACGATGCAGGACATCTTCGTGTGGATGGAGCAGAAGACGTCGACGCGCCCGGGAAGCTCGAAGCGCACCTTCTTCGCGCCTTCGCCGCGCTTGTAGAGCCCGAGGTCGAACCCGCACGCATCCGAGATGGAGAAGACGTTGTGGAAGATATCGTCGAGGTTCGGCCATTCGACCTCGGTGCCGACGACGACCGGCAGCACGTGCGGGCTGAACTGGCCGTCCTTCTGCGTGATCACCGCACGGGGCGCGGGGGTGGGTGCAGGATGGGACACGCGGTCGATCGAGACGACGAAGTCGCGCAACGTGTCATAGTCGATCCGCTCGAGAAACTTGTACCGGCGGTTGGCGTACGCGGCATCACCGCCCGCTGCCGCCGCCCCCTGGGAACGCTCGGGCGAGCGCGCCTCCACCTTGCCGACGATCGTGCCCGCCATGGCATCGCCGAGCGTCGCCGCCACGAGTGCGAGCGCGACAGCCACGGCGAGACGGCGGTGACGACGACGCATGGCGGGGGCTAGAACTTGACCGCGAGTTCGGCGGCGAACTGATCCTCGTCCGGCCGCTTCGTGCCATCGACCCGGCGGGCGTCCTCGAACGTGTATTCGAACTTCAGATTCAGGTCGTTGGTGAAGCGGTAGCCGCCGCCCACCCCGAGGCGCGCGATCTTCCGGGTGAGCTCGGTCCCGAGAAAGTAGCGGTCGAACTTGCCGAGGCCGGCCAGGAAGTAGCCGCGGTCGGCGCGCAGCTCGCTGTAGCGCGCCGCGGCGTAGAGCCGGCCGATGACATCGTGCGCCGCCTCGACCTGGAAAAAGTCGAACGTGCGCCGGTGGTTCGCCGCCGTGTCGTCGTCGCGGTAGCGCCCCGTGCCCACGGCGCCCGCGACGTGACCCCCGCGGCCGCGCCAGCGGGCGTCGAATTGCGCGAGGTCGGCCTCGAACGTGCGGGTGGTGCCCGCGCCCCCCATGCTGCGGAACACATTGTTGCCGATCCACATTTCGGATCCGAATTCGTGCGCGTGGTCGAGCTTGCCGGTCTGCATGGCGCTGCCGCCGAGGTAGAGGCCGGGCAGGGGAGCCCAGCCCACGCGACCCACGAGCGCCTTGCTCTTGTGCCAGTCGCGCAGACGGCTGATGCCGCCGTTCTGCACGGCGAAGGCATAGGAGAGCTGCTCCCATTCGCCGTACACGACGACGCCCTCGTCGACGCCCCAGAAATCCGTCACGGAGTGCGTGACCAGCGGATTGTGCACGGGCGAGCGCACCTTGTACTCCTCGCCGAACGGCACCGCGACGCGACCCGCGCGCAGGTTGAGCGACCGCGGGGCGAGCAGGTCGCCGAGCAGGTTCTCTTGTTCGAGATACAGCTCGCCGAGCTGGAAGCCTTCCGTGAGGGCTTCGCGCTGCGCGAGGATCAGCTCGCCAAAGAGATAGGTGCCCGGCCGCAGCTCGGCTTCGACGAATAGCCGCGCTTCGTCGACGCGAAAGTCACGTTCCGAATACCGGTTCTGATCCTCGCCCGAGAAATAGTTGATGCTGGCAAAGCCGGAGAGCACGAGCTGGCGCCCGGCGCGCTCCGCACCGGGGCCGCGACCGCCGGAGCCGTTATCCGCCGTTCGATCCGGGACCTCGCCGGCGAGGCGCTGCACGTGCGACCGCAGTTCGTCGATCTGCTCCTGCTGGCGCTGCGCCTGGTCCCGCAGCAACCGGTTCTGCTCGATGAGTTCGCGCAGACCGGCCTCGGGCTCGGCGGCCGGCAGGACGACGGCGCCGGCCAGCAGGCAGGCGATACCGGCCAGGCCAAGCCGCCGTGCGAGCGCCGGGACGGTGGTTTTCCGGTCGGGGACCAGACGGGCGGCGAAAGGGCGGAAAAGGTGCATGGCGAGAGACGGAGTGGAGCTCTTCTCCTCGGCACGCCCGTCGGCGGGCTTGAGGATAATCCCCGGGAGGGCTGGGGGTGCGCCGGACGGTCGGCCGCACGGCAAGCCGCTCCGCCCGGCGGAAGCGTGGGCGCCCGGCGGGGCGTCTCCATTCCGTCGGTTGACTCGTATCCATCGGCCACGCCACAGTCGCAGCCGCAGTGCGGGCCGATAGCTTAACGGTCAAAGCAGAGGACTCATAATCCTTTGAGTCTGGGTTCGAATCCCAGTCGGCCCACCAGCGCGGCCCGGACGTCCCCCTTTGTTCTCACATGCCCTTCGCTCCCACCCGCCGCCGCTTCCTCCAACGCACGGGCCAGGCGGCCGCGGTGGCGGCGTGGGCGCGGATCGGCGGCGCCCCTGGCTTCGCGGCGGTCGGGGGTGCGGCGCCGGAATGGCAGGCCGGCGTCGCAAAGGCGGTCATCACCCCCGAGACCGGCGTGTGGCTGGCGGGCTACGGGTCGAAACGCGCCCCGGAGGGGAAGCTGCACGAGCTTTGGGCCAAGGCGCTGGCGCTGCAGGACGGTGCCGGCAACCGCGTCGTCCTCATCACGAGCGATTTTCAGGGCGTGCCGAAAGGCGTCAGCGACGCCGTGTTCGCCCGCCTGCGGCGACGACACGGGCTGCAGCGTGCGCAGGTCATGCTGACCTTCTCGCACAACCACTGCGGGCCGCGGCTCGGGGATGATCTGGTCGACTACTATCCCGTCGAGGCCGCGCAGGAGCGGCTGGTGGCGGACTACACCGCGCTCATGGTGGAGCGGCTCGTGACGCTCGTCGGCGAGGCGCTCGCCGGTCTCGGCCCGGCCCGGCTCGCCCAAGGGGAGGGGCGGGCCACCTTCGCCGTGAATCGCCGCAACAACCGCGAGGCCGAAGTGCCGGCGCTGCTGGCGCGGGGCGTGCCGCTGCAGGGCCCGGTCGATCACAGCGTGCCGGTGCTGGCCGTGACGCGGCCGGACGGCACCCGGCTCGCCCTCGTGTTCGGCTACGCCTGCCATCCCACGACGCTGAGCTTCACCCAGTGGTGCGGCGATTATCCCGGGTTCGCGCAGATCGAGCTCGAGCGGCGGCATCCGGGGGCGTTTGCGCTCTTCATGAACACCTGCGGCGCCGACCAGAATCCGCTGCCGCGCCGCAACGTCGCGCTCTGCGAGCGCTACGGCCGGCAGCTGGCGGACGGAGTGGATGAGGGTTTGCGCGGGCCGCTGCGACCGGTGACGGCGGGCGTGCGGACCGCGTTCGCTCATGTCGATCTGGCGTACCTTCATGTGCTGGGCCGGGAAGAACTGGAGGCCTACGCCGAGGACACGCGGCATGCGATCCGCGCACGCTGGGCGGCCCGGATGCTGCGGGAGCTCGACGCGGGCCGGACCTTCGCTCCGGCTTACCCGTATCCGGTCCACGCCTGGCAGCTTGGCCGCGAGCTCCTGCTGATCGGAACGGGCGGCGAGACGGTCGTGGACTATGCGCTGCGGTTCAAACGGGAGTTCGGCCCCGGCACCTGGGTGTGCGGGTACACGGACGACATGATCGCCTACATTCCTTCCCGCCGGGTGTGGGAGGAAGGTGGGTATGAAGGCGGATTCAACCTCTTCGAGTATGGCCGGCCGGCCCTGCGCTGGGCTGGCGATATCGAGGAACGCATCGCCTCGACGGTGCAGATGCTCGTGCGGCTGGTGCGCGCCTAGAGCGCAGCAACCAGAGTCGTAGGCGCTTAAAGCGGGATCCTGAACGCAAAGACGCGAAGCAACGCAAAGACTCGTCCATCGGGTGGAGCCGCCTGTCCCCAGGCGGCTGACGTTCGGCTCCTCCTCCCGCAGCAGCTCGGGACGAGCCGCTCCGCCGCTCGTGCGGCTGTTTTCATCGATGTTTCGAGCGCGATGGAATGTCACCGGGCGCGGAGCTGCTCATTCGAACAGCCGTGCGCGCATTCGCGCCTGCTCCTCGGCTGGCAGCCGGAGGAACGCCAGGGTGTGCACGAGGGACTCGCGCACGAACATCAGGAGCTGCTCGGCATTGTTGGTGACGATCTCGAGCGGGTGACGCATCGGGTCGTACGGGCCGGGCCGCGGGGTGTTCACCGCCTGGCGGTAGGCGTGCGCTCCCACGTAGGCGGCGTCGAGGATCTGGGCTTCGGCCGGATCGGCGAGGGCGAAGTACGCCGGGAATTCCTGGCGGACCCGGCGCTGCATCTCGACGTGATATTCGGAACTGAATCCAGGTGAGGAAGAGGACATCGGGGAAGGCGAGGACACTCTGCGCCGGCGTATTCGCAAAGCAATGGGTGCGAGACCCGAATTTGGGGTAGACGCCGGCTTCTGACTCGATTCCTCGCGCTCGCGCCCCCCATGCTGCGGTCGACCCCTCCACCCGCATGCGATTCCTTTCAACCCTCCTGGCTGGATTCACCCTGGCCGTGGCTGTCGGCCGCGCCGCCTCTCCCTCCCGGCCCAACATTCTCTTCATCTTTTCCGACGATCACGCGCAGCACGCAATCGGCGCCTACGGTTCCAAGGTCAATCAGACGCCGCATCTGGATCGCATGGCGCGGGGCGGCACGCGGTTCGAGCACGCCTTCGTCACCAACTCCATCTGCACCCCCAGCCGGGCGGTGGTGCTGACCGGGAAGTACTCGCACGCCAACGGGGTGCCCGTCTTCAACGTCTTCGACGGTGGCCAGCCGCATGTGGCGAAGATGCTGCAGGCGGCCGGCTATCACACGGGCATGGTCGGCAAGTGGCACCTCGGCAGCATGCCCACGGGCTTCGACCGCTGGATCATCCTTCCCGGGCAGGGCATCTACTTCAACCCGGACTTCCTCACGCCGCACGGCCGCGTGACGATCGAGGGCCACACCACGCCGCTGACCACGCAGCTCGGCATCGAATTCCTGGAGTCGCGTCCGAAGGACCGGCCGTTCTTCCTGATGCTGCACCACAAGGCTCCGCATCGCCCTTGGGAACCCGACGCGAAGAACCAGGCTTTGTTCAAGGACAGGGTCATCCCCGAACCGGCCACGCTGTGGGACGATTATGCCACGCGGCCGGCCGCCCTGCCGGAAAACCAGCAGACGGTGGCCAACGACCTCACCCGGCGGGATCTCAAGCTTACGCCTCCGGCCGGCCTCGCTCCCGGGCCCGAGCTGCAGAAATGGCTCCAGACGAAGCCGACCGAGGTTGAGGTCACGCAGCCCGATGGCTCGAAGCGCGTGCTCACCGGTCGCGAGCTGGTGCGGTGGAAATACCAGCGCTACATGCAGGATTACCTGGCGTGCGTGCAGGGCGTCGACGACAGCATCGGCGAGGTGCTCGACTACCTGGATCGCACCGGGCTGGCCCAGAACACCGTCGTGATCTACAGCGCTGACAACGGCTGGTATCTCGGCGACCTCGGCATGTACGACAAGCGGTTCATGTACGAACCCGGCCTGCACATTCCCCTCATCGCCCGGGGCCCGGGCGTGCGGGCCGGCGCGGTGACGCCGCTGTTCGCGCTCAATGCCGACTTCGCGCCCACGTTTCTCGAGCTCGCCGGGGTCAAGGTGCCGGCCGACATGCACGGCCGTTCGCTCGTACCCCTGCTGCGCGGTGAACGACCGGCTGACTGGCGCACCGCGGTCTACTACCGTTATTATCACGATCCCGGCCACCACAACACCCGCGCGCACTACGGCGTGCGCACGGCGACCCACAAGCTGATCCACTATTGGAAAAAGGACGCGTGGGAGCTCTACGATCTCACCCGCGATCCCACCGAGCAGCGAAATCTCGCGGCCGACGCCTCCCAGGCCGCGACGATGAGCCGGCTGAAGGGAGAAATCGTGCGCCTGCAACGGGAGCTGGGCGACACGGGCCAGTTCGCCGACGCGATCCCGCGCGACGGAGTCGACGCCCCGGTCAACGTTCCCCGTTTGGGCCGCAAGTCAGTGCGGGAGGCAATCGCCGCCGCGCAACCCTGAGCCGATACCGCGCAGCTGCCCCTCGGGTGAAGGCGGCCGCGCGTGGCGAGGTGGCGCGGCTTGTCCCCAAGCCGCTGCGGATCGGTCCGTCGCGCGTCAGCCGCCTGGGGACAGGCGGCTCCACCCAATGGGCTGCTGTCCGCTACCCCTTGGGGCGCGAAATGCCCCACGGGTGTCAGCGCTGGCGGGCGGCACGGATCACCCGCTCGAGCTTGCGGACGGCTTCCTTGTGGATCTGGCAGACGCGCGTCTCGGTGATGCCGAAGACCTGGCCGATCTCGGCGAATCGCATCCCTTCGTAATAATACATCGACAGGACGCGCTGCTGGTTCTCGGGCAGCGCCCCCATGCGATCGGCGAGCAACTGGAGCAGCTCCGAGTGTTCCAGGCGGTCCTGCACCGAGGTCTGCTCGGCATCCGCGATCGCCTCGTGCAGGGCCGAGCTCGAGTCCGCGTCGGTGTCCACGGGCGCGTCCAGCGACAGCAGCCGAACTGGAGTGGTGAACCCGCGCCAGCGCTCGAGTTCGGCCACGGAAATCTTCAACCGTGCGCTCAACTCACGATCCGTCGGGGTGCGTCCCAGCTCCTGTTCCGCCTCGAGGATGGCCTGCTGGATCTTGCGCGCCCGCGAACGGGAGCTGCGCGAGCAGGGATCGAGGCGGCGGAGTTCGTCGAGAATTGCCCCGCGGATGCGAAGGCACACGTACCCGGGAAACGAGTTGGCCTGGGAGGGGTCGAAGCGCTCGACCGCGGCGACGAGCCCGGTCACGCCGGCGCTGTACAACTCGTCGATGTCGGCATGGGGCGGCAGCGAGCGCCGGATCTTGGCGAGCACCTGCGCGACCAGGGGCAGAAATCGTTCGATCCGCTCATTTCGCTCATCTTGGTCCGCATTCCGTCGATACGAGGAGGTACGGGAGTCGGCGAGCAGGGCGGCGGGAGAGGAAGCACTCATGCCCGCCCGTTTCGCTAAACCCGCGCCAAGAATTTCAGGGTGGCCGTACGTGTTTCTACGGAAGCTACTTAGAGAGCGCTTTTTTTCCGGCGGACAAATTTTCCCGCGGTGCGGTGCGTCCGGGGACTGGGAGGCGGAAGAATTTGCCTACCGCCGTTTTCGAGGGAAGCGGGGGTGCCTGCCGGCTCCGAAGTGGGCGGTTGGTTCGTCGCGCGGCCGCGTAAGGGGCGGGCGCTTTCCGCGCGCCGACGGTGCTACGTAAATTCCGGAAGGCACGCGATTCGTTCGCGACAACCGTCGGGAAAACCCCCAAGAGTGATCGGGTATGAGTTCCGCGGTGCGTCAGATTCAGGTGGTGCAGAGCGAGATTGCGGCCAACCGGTTATTGGCGGAGGGATGGGTTTATCTGCAGTCGGTTCCGGGTCCCGGAGGGTTGTCTCATGTACTCGGTCACGAGACGCCCGCGACGCACGACGACCGCAAGGTGCGGGTACTCCGGGAAGCGATTCCGGTCTCCCGCGGAATCGGCCTGTCGGCCGCCGCCGTCCCTCCTCCGCCCCCGCGGATTTCCTGAATTCGCACGATCCGTGCCCCAGCATGGGCGTGAAAATACCCCCGGCTTCCCGCCGTCTTCCCTAAAGCGTCTCTTCGAACGTGCGATAAACTTTCAAGGCTGCCATCCCTGGCGCCGCTTTCCCCGATTTGCCCATGATTCAGCCCACGTTGCCCGGTGAAGAAACCAGCGCCGCTGCGGGTCCGGGGCCCGCCTCCGCCGGCGCCACCGACCTTGCGTTCGAGATCAGCGCGCAGCGGAAGGAGGAAACGGCTTGGACCGTGGTGGCCCGGCTGCGGCATGAGGACGACGCGAAGGCGGCCTTGTGGGCGCTGGTTTTCACCGGCCAGTACGCGGCGGTGGTGGTTCGTCGCGCGGGCGCCACCGCGCTGGTGGCCGAGTGGCCCGCGGGCCTGTCGGCGCTGCACTGAAGCGCCGCGCCAGATCAGATCCCCGGCAACCCGCGGCGGATCCGGTCGGAAAAGTCCTCCGCGGTGTCCGCGGCGCGTGCCGCCGGCGTGATGAGGCTTCGCCGCTTGAGCTCGGGCAGCGGAAGCTCGCGGGTGACATAGCCGAAGTCGTACAGCCGCCCGTCGACATGCCCGTTGGCGAGCATGCGCCAGTCCCACGGGTCGGGCACCTCGGCGCGGCGCACGTGCTGGCGGATGGTGGTGCTGCAGTTGGTCAGCAGGGAGTGATACCACTCGGGCCGGCCGCGGAGCGAATTGGCGGTCCGCAGATAATCCAGGAACATCGCGCGGGCGACCTCCGGCGTGGCGGTGAGCCGGTAGAGATAGACGTCGTTGTCCGGCCGGATGCCGGTGCGCAGGCGCACCACATCGCGCTCATCGGCGAACACGTAGATCAGCTCGTAGCGGCGAAACATCCCGGCGAGTGCGGAGTACTCCTCGCCCGCCTCCCGGCGCGCCTCGATCGAGACGCACAGCCGCCCCTCCGGTCCAAAGTCGAACGTGAGCATGGTATGGCAGACATGGCGCGAGCCCCAGTATGTCATCACCAGATCGAGGTGCCGCAGTTGCGAGAGGTGGTGCGTCCGTGTCTCCCATCGCGGCGTGTAGTCCGTGAGCGAGCGCCACGCGAAGTGGCGCACGTTGTGCACCGTGACGCGGTCGCCCGCGGTTTCGGCCCAGGCCGTGCGCTCGATCTCCGGCAGCCAGGCGCGGTCGTTGCGCGGCGGCAGCAGGCTCCAGGCGCCAAGCGCGAGCGCGGGGACCACCGGCCAGGCGAGGGGCGCCCAGGCGCGGCGTCGCACCAGCCAGGCGCCGGCGCCGGAGGCGACGATGAGCGCGAGCGCGGCCGGCGCGGAAATCTGCCAGACGGCCAGCGTCGCCCAAACCAGCACGAGGACGGTCGCCGCCCCCGCGGCCCAGCGTCCTGCACGCATCCGCGGCGGCACGGGCGGGGCAGCTTCGCGAGTCATCGTAGTGTCGGGCCGGGAGGCGGAGCCGGTCACTCCGGCACCAGCTCGGGCACCACCGGCCGGCCGATGTCGCGGCGGATCGACTCGAGGTTCTCGCGGATCAGCGCGCCCATGGATTCGCAGCGCAGGTAATCGTTGCGCTGGTAATGCTGCGCGAGGGCGGCGCGGAGGGAGTGCACGTGGTCGACCGGCGCGATGGGGTCGCGCGCCATGTGGTGCAGCAGCAGGCTCAGCCGCTCCGACGCGATCGCGGCCCGCTGCAGGATGAGCGTCTGCTCCTCGCGCTGGTACTGCCGCGCGGTCTCGCTGTGCAGGTGTTTCGTGCAGTACTGGACGAGCGGGCTGTTGTCCTTGAAGAACTGCGGGAGGTAGAAGTTCTTCCGCCCGTCGTAGCTCTGCTGGTCGAAGTCCATCGCGCGAATCCGGATCTGCGACTCCTCGAAGTCCGGCGTGATGACGAAGACGAAATTGTACGACCGCATGTCGCCGAGGAGCCGCACGAAGCACCGCTCGTTGAATTTCACCAGCTCCTTCGCCACGCGGATCGGCTTCAGGTCGGGCCGCGCCAGCCAGTGCTGGATGAACGTGTCGCCGGGGATCCCCGCCACGTGCTCCTCGACGAGGGTCCGGCCATGCAGGAGAAACTGCATCCGGTTCGGCGACAGCAGGTGCTCGAGCTCGATGCCGTACACCCGCGACGCATCGGCCTGCTTCACGTAGAAGTAGTCCTGGTTGTCGTTGTACGCATTCACGATCCGCACCCGGAACGGCGTCGAATTGCCAAAGGTGCAGAAATCCACGCGGTCGACGTAGAGGTGGCTCACCACGGAGAGGTCGCCGTCGACCTTGAGCCACGCGTAGACCTCCTTCAGGTCCTCGTTCAGCGCGGACATCTCGCTGGCGTCGTAGATCACCGTGTCCCAGAGCGTGGGCCGGCCGGCGTCGTCCGTCAGCGGGATCACCTCCTGGAACGCCCGCAGGCGCTCGTACGTCACCGGCAGCTCGCGCTCGCGCTTGTAGCGCCGCAGGTAGCCGTGCAGCTCGGGCCCGACCGGGAAGCTCGGCTTCCGGCGGGTCGGCTGCTTCGTGGCGAAGCCCGGGTCGGTCATGGCGCGACCGTGACCGCCGCCCCGCCCCGACGCAACCTTGCGGCAGCCGGCGAAACGTGTTCGCTCGCGCGCGGTGCCGTCCTCCACAACCCAGCCTGCCGCCGTCCGCCGGCTCCTCCTCCTCGCGGGCGTGCTCGCGGTCGCGGCCTTCGCGTGGCTGGCGGGGCGGTTCTGGCACCCCTATTATGGCTTCACGCGGTTCGTGCAGCTCGATGCCGCGGACGCGGCCGCGGGCGTGCGCGAGGTCCGGGAGTATCCGGTGTTCACCTACGAGGGCTTCAACGGCTACGATGGCGCCGCGTACGTGCAGATTGCCCACCACCCGCTGCTCGACTCGCCGGAGCTGCAGCCCGCCCTGGGCAACGTGCCCTACCGCGCCCGCCGCATCCTCGGCAGCGCGCTCGCCTGGCTGCTCTCCGCCGGCGACCCGGCGCGGATCGCCGGCACCTACGCGGCGTTGAACCTCGGCGTCTGGCTCGTCCTCGGCGTCCTGTTGTGGCGCGTGCTGCCGGTGGCGGGAGCCCGGGCGTTCGCGGCCTGGGCGGGCGTGATGTTCTCGGCCGGAGCCCTGCACGCGGTGCGGCTCGCGCTGACGGATCTGCTCGCCGCGACCCTGGTCACGGCGGGCGTGGCGCTGGCGGAGCGGCAACGGCCTCGCCTGGGCGGGGCGGTGCTCGCGCTTTCCGGCCTCGCGCGTGAGACCGCCCTCGCCGCCGTCGCGGCGCTATGGCGTGGCCCGTGGGCGTCGCCCCGCGCGTGGGCCGGCAACGCCCTGCGCGCCGCCCTCGTCAGCCTCCCGCTCGCCGCGTGGATGGCCTATGTGCGCTGGCAGGCCGGCCCTGCGCCCCAGGGGCTGGGCAATTTTTCCTGGCCGGTGATCGGCTGGATCGAGAAATGGGGCGAGGTGTTCCGCGCCTACGGACAGCATCCGGAATTCCGGTGGCTCACGACCACCACGCTGCTGGCGCTGGCGGGCCTCACCGTCCAGGCGGTTTTCCTCCTCCGGCGCCGCCGCCTTGAAGACCCCTGGTGGCGGGTCGGAGCCACCGGCGTCGCGATGATGGTCATGCTCGGCACCGCGGTATGGGAGGGACATCCGGGAGCGGCGACGCGCGTGCTCCTGCCCATGGGCGTCGCGTTTGCCGTCCTGGCCGTGCGCCTCGGCGCCGGCTGGGGCTGGATCGCGGGCGGCGGGCTCACGGTTTTCAGCGGTGTCCTGGCGCTCTGGCATGTGCCGCAGGCGCAGGGTGAGCTGGCCGCGGGCCGTGGCGCCGACGGGGCCTACCTCGCGCGCCTGGACACCGGATGGTATGGGATCGAACGCGACGGCCGCAGCACCTGGGCGTGGAGTGGCAGCGGAGCGAAGCTCGTGGTCGAGACCGCGCCGCGCGACACCGCGTCGCGCACGTTCCGCGTGAAGGTCCGGACGATCGCCCCGCGCCCGGTCGAGGTGCACACGGCCGGCGAGGTGGTGTGGCGCGGCGAGGTGGCCGAGCGGCCGGCGTGGATCGAGTTTCGCGCCACCCCGCGCGAGCGCGGCCGGTTCGAGCTCGAGCTGCGGTCGGCCGCGGCTCCGCAGCGGGAAAACGACCACGCCGACGCGCGGGCCCTCGGCTTCGCCGTGTACGACGTCGAGGTGAAATGAATCCGTTCCCCGGCCGCATCGGGCAGGTATGGCCCGCGATCGCCCTGCTCGCGCTCGCGGTGGTCGTGGGGGTCAATCTCGTCGCCACCGCGCGCCGGGTGCCGCCCCCTTCGCGCCTTCCCGCGCCGGTGCCGGCCGACAACGTCCGGCGGGCGGAGCGGCGGCTCGCCCCGCTTCGGGCCGCGCTGGACGCGCGGGGCGTGCCGGGACGCCTGGGATATATCGGCGATCTGCCCGCGGCGACGATGGGAGGCGACACCGCGGCGATGGAGCAGTACTTCCTCGCGCAGTTTGCCCTGCTGCCCCGCGTGCTGGAAACCGATCCGGCCCGCGGCACCTGGGCCGTGCTCAACGTGCTCCGGGTGCCGCCCGCGGAGCGGCTGCCGGAGGGCTTCACGGTCGTCGAGGAGTGCGGGCCCGGCGTCATGCTCCTACGGCGCGTCGCCCCATGAACGCCGGGAGCTTCGCCGCGTTCGCCGGAGCCTGGCTGCTCGGCATCCTGCTGGTGGACGCGTTACGCGGTCCCGGCCCGCGGGCCCGGGGCGACCGCTTGCTCGTGCTCTCGGCCGGCCTGCTGCTCGGGCTGGCCCTGTCGGGCACGCTCTTCTTCGGGGCGAGCTTGCTCAGTCCCCGCCCCGCCCTCGCCGCCGGCGCCGGCGAGCTGGCCCTGGGACTGATGCTCGGCTGGCGTCGGTGGCGGCGCCCGGGCCCGGTTACCCGTCCGGCCACGGGCCGGGCCGGCTCCTCCTGGCTGCGCTGGCTGTTCGCCTCGCTGCTGGCCCAGGCGCTCGTGGTCGCGGTGGTGTGCGGCTGGCGCGCGTATCGGGCGGAGCCGTACGGCGGCTGGGATGCCTGGGCCATCTGGAATTTCCACGCGCGCGCGATGGGTCAGGCGGGCATGGCGTGGCCGGCCCTGCTGGCGGAGCCGGCGCTGAGCTGGACGCATCCCGATTATCCCCGGCTGGTGGCGTCGGCGGTGGCCCGGCTCTGGGCGTGGGGCGGAAGCGAGGCGCCGGCGGCGTCGGCCCTCGTCTCCAGCGCGCTGGCCGCGGGAGGGGCGGGGGTGCTGCTGGCGGTGGCGGCCAGGGTGCGTGGCTGGACGCTTGCCTGCGCGGCCGCGCTCGCGCTCGTCGGCACGCCGTTCTTCATCACCTTCGCGCCCAACCAGCATGCGGACCTGCCGCTCGCGTCGTACCTGCTGGCTTCCGTGGGTTTCCTTCTCGCCGGGACCGGCGGCGCCGCCCCTCTCCGCGGCAGCCTGTTTCTCGCGGGGCTGTCGGCTGGCATGGCGGGGTGGACGAAGAACGAGGGCCTGCTGTTCTCGCTGCTATTCGCCGTGCTCGGGGGAATGGCGGTCGGACGCCGGCATGGCCGGGCGGCCTGTGGCGCGCTGGCTCTCGGCCTCGTCGCGGGCCTCGCGCCCGTGACCGTGTTCAAGCTCACGCTCGCGCCGGGCAACGACCTGCTCTCGGCCCCGCTGGGCCCGCGGCTGGCGGGCGTGTTCGACGCGGCTCGGCATCGCACCATCCTGGCGGCGCTCGGCCGCGACCTGGCCGGTTTCGGCGAATGGCGCTGGCCGCCGTACGTCGCGCTCGCCCTGCCGTTCCTGGCCTGGGGGCGGCGTCGCCGGCTGGAAGGGACCGAGCGCACGGTGGGCCCGCTGACCGGCCTCATGCTGGCCGGATACTATGTCGTTTACCTCCTCTCCCCGCAGGACCTCGGCTGGCATCTCAACACCTCCCTCGTCCGGCTGCTGCTGCAACTCTGGCCGCTGGCAATCCTGGGCTGGGTGCTGGCCGTGCCGGCGGTGGACGCATCCGAGGCCGCGCCGGTCCCGACCGGGTCGGTCGGGATGCCGGTGCGGACGGAGCGGCTGCTGGGCGCCGGGCTGGTGCTGGTGAACCTGGGCGTGGCGCTGGCGCTCGGCACCGCCCTGGCGCGCCAGCCGGCGGCGCGCGAAGTCGCGCTCGGCCGTGGCGCCGCCGCTGGCGTGACGGTGGCGCTCGGCGAAGGCTGGCACGCACCCGAGCGGCACGACCGCGACCGCTGGGCGTGGAGCAGCGGCCCGGCGACGCTGTGGGTCTACGCGGCGCAGCGGCCGGGTGCGGCCGTGACGTTGCGCTTTGGGCTGCGGTCGTCCGGTCGCCGGATCGTGACCGTGACGCAGGATGGGACCTTGCGCTGGCGCGGCGAGGTGGCGGGGGAGCTGGTGCGTGTGGAGTTGCCAGGATTGTCATGGCCCGGGGGCGTGCTGCCGCTCGCATTCACGACGGACGAGCCGGGCGTCGCCGAGGCGCCCGGCGACGGCGGGCGTGTGCTGGCGTTCGCCCTTTTCAACGTCGAGGTGCGGTGAGGCCCATTCGCGGCGTGCCACGTTCGCTCAGCGGGAACGCTGAGAGCGCCTCAAGCAAAAGGTAGCCGATCAGGGCGGGATCCGAAACGCAAAGACGCGAAGGAGAGCAAAGACTCGCGAAGGAAAACGTGGCGAAACTTCGCGTTCCTTTGCGACTGTGCGTTTAGGTTTGGGCTACAGAACCATTGAATCTGCCATAGCCGGGCTCATGCCGTCGCGGTGGAGCCGCCTGTCCCCAGTCGGCTGGCATGCGACGGACCGGTTCATAGCGGCTTGAGGACAAGCCGCTCCACCCTTCAGGCGGCCAAGCTCAGGGCTGATCTGAAGACCGACTGGATCGTGCCGGCTCAGCGCGCGGGCAGTTCGAACCAGAAGACGCTGCCGCGCCCGTCGGGAAACTCGGCGCCGACGCGGCCGGATTGCGTCTCGATCAGGTGTTTCACGATGGCGAGCCCGAGGCCGTTGCTTTCCTCGCCGCCCGTCGGCCGCGGCGAGAGGCGGGCGTGCTCCTGGAAGAGCTGACCGCGTTCCGCGGCGGGCACGCCCGGACCCGTGTCCTGGACCTCGACGCGGATGTGGTCTTCCACGAGCCGCGTGCGCAGCGTCACGCTGCCTTCGTGCGGCGTGAACTTGAGCGCGTTGGTGGTGAGATTGGTGAAGGCCTGATAGGTCAGCATCGCGTCGCAGCGGGCGGACGGCAGGCCCTCGGCCAGCTCGGTGACGAGCGCGATCCGCTTGCGCTCCGCGGCCGCGCCGTGCTGGCGCACGATCGCCTGGCCGAGCACGTTGAGGTCGACGCGGCCGCCCGCGGCGCCGCCGGTCGTCGGCATCCGCAGGTCGAGGAACGTGTCGATGATCCGGCGCATCTGGGCCGCGGACTCGGAAATGTTGTCGAGCGCCCGTCCGAGGGCGGGACCCGCGGTGGCGGCGGCGGTCTGGCGGCGCGCGAGATCGGCCGCCATGAGGATGAGGAAAAGCGGATTGCGCAGGTCATGGCCGGCCATCCGCATGAAGCGCTCCTTGAGCGCGAGCTGGGACTCGAGTTCGCGCCGGAGGCGGCGGAGCGTGAGGTGGGTGCGGACGCGTGCGAGTGCCTCCTCGTGCGCGATCGGCTTGGCCAGGTAGTCGACGCCGCCGGCGGCAAACGCCTTCACCTTGTCCGAGGTCTCGTGCAGCGCCGTCATGAACAGCACGGGAATGTCGCGCGTCTTCGCGCGTTCCTTCAGCCGGCGGCACGTCTCGAAACCGTCGATTCCCGGCATCATCACGTCGAGGAGGATGAGGTCCGGCTGCGACTGGGCCGTCTGGGCGAGCGCCTCCTCCCCGTCCTCCGCGACCATGAGCCGGTAGCCGGCGCCGCCCAGCGTTTCGACCAGGACGCCCAGGTTGGCGGGCGTGTCGTCGACGATGAGGATGGTTTCGGGCATGGCCGGCGGTATTGGTTTCGTGAATGCGCAGTCGGTCGCGGCGTCCGGCCTCAGTTGAGGTATCGCGCCACGAACTGCCGGATCGCCTTCATCTTGAACCGCGCGGCGAGGTCGAGCACGCCCTGGGCGAACGGGGCCAGTTTCGGATCGAGCTCGATCAATCCCTGCGCCCGGGCGCGGAGGCCGACGACGTCGCCCTTCGCGGCGAGCTCGTAAATGGCGGCGGCCTCCGCGGGCGGGGGCGGCTCCAGGGCGGCGGCAAACGGGAGGCGCGTGTCCTCGACCTCGGCGTACCGCCAGGTCAGGCCGAGGAAGCGTTCCAGCATCGCCCACAGCTCCTCCTCGCGGAACGGCTTGGCGAGGAACTCGTCGCAGCCGGCGGTGAAACATTCGGTGCGGTCGAGGTCGTAGGCGCTGGCGGAGACGGCGATGATGCGCAGGGCCCGGCCGCGCGTGGAGGCGCGCAGCCGCCGCGTCGCCTCGAGGCCGTCGAATTCCCCCGGCAGTCGCAGGTCCATGAGGACCAGGTCCGGCTGGAGCTTTCCGCCTTCGCGCACCGCCGCGGGCCCGTCGGCCGCCTCGAACACGTCGAAGCCCAGCGGCACGAGCATGTCGACCATGACGGCGCGGTTGGCGGCATTGTCGTCGACGACCAGCACGCGTCGCCGCGGGCCCTCGTAGCCGGCGAGACGACGATGGACGCCGGCGGCCGGCGCGGAGGCCGCGACGACCGGCAGGGGGACTTCGAACCAGAAGCGGCTCCCCCAGCCGACCTTGCTCTCCACCTTCAGGCGGCCGCCCATCCGCTCGACGAGGCTCCGGCTGATGGCGAGCCCGAGGCCGGTGCCCGTGGCCGCCGCGGTGGTCTGATTGCCCACCTGGCGGAAGGGCTCGAAAAGCTTGGCGATGTCCTCCGCCGCGATGCCCGGGCCCGTGTCGCTCACGGAAAACCGGATGACCTCGCCCGCCTCGCCCGACCCGATGCGCTGCAGGGAAAAGACCACGCCGCCGGTCCGGGTGAACTTGACCGCGTTGGAGAGGAGGTTGAACACCACCTGGCGCAGCCGCTGCTCGTCGGCACGCACCCAGCCGGGCAGTTCGCCGGCGACCGCGGTCTCGAAGAGGATGCTCTTCTCCTTCGCGCGCGGGGTAAACACGCGCTCCACCCCCGCGGCGAATTCGGCCAGTTGAAAATCGGTGGGGTTGAGCTCGATCCGGCCGGCTTCGATCTTCGACAGGTCGAGCACGTCGTTGATCAGCGCGAGCAGGTGCTCGGCGGATTCGTGGATCACGCCGATGCCGTCGCGCTGCTTCGGGCCGAGGACGGGATCGCGCCGCAGGATCTGGGTGTAGCCGAGGATGCCGTTGAGCGGCGTGCGCAGCTCGTGGCTGACGCTCGCGAGGAAATAGCTCTTGGCGCGGCTGGCGGCGTCCGCCGCCTCCTTCGCCTCCCGCAGTGCGCGCGCGGCCTCGCGGCGCTGGGTGATGTCGGTGGCGACGCCCTCGAAATGGTCGATCGACCCGTCGGGATTGCGCACCACGCGCACGGACTCGGAAATCCAGCAGGTGGAGCCGTCGCGGCGCTGGATCTCCGACTCGAAGTCGCTGACCTCGTCGCCGCGCTGCACCAGCGCGAAGAACTCGTCGCGCCGCGTCGGCCGCACGTAGATCTGCCGGCCGATGTCATTGATCGCGTGCATCAGCGCCGACGAGCTCTCGTAGCCCAGGATGCGGGCGAGGGCGGGATTGGCGCTGAGGAAGCGTCCGTCGGGCGTCGTCACGTAGAGGCCCTCGACGGCGTTCTCGAAGATGAGCTGGTAGCGGCGCTGCGCGCGCGCGGCCGCCGCCTCGGTCTGGCGGCGGCGCACGGCCACCGCGGTCTGCTCCGCGACGAAGTTGAGCAGCCGCAGGTCCTCGTCGCCGTAGGCGTCGGCGCAGGTATAGTCCTGCAGCGCGATCACGCCCAGCGCCCGGCCGTCGACGCGCAGTGGCGCGCCCAGCCGCTGGGCCGCGGGCTGCTCGAGGGGCTGGTAGGGGCCGCGGGCGGAGAGCAGGTCCGGCAGCTCCGCGCCGGTCACCCGCGCCGGCCGGCCGGTGGTGAGGACGTACTCGGTGAAGCCGTTGCCGAGCTTGCGCGGGGCGGGCGGGGCGACGTGCTCGTCGACGAAATAAGGGAACGCCAGCTCGCTGCGATCCTCGCTCAGCAGGGCGACATAGAAGTTTCGCGCCGACATCAGCCCGCCGATGATCCGGTGCACCTCCGCGAAGAGCGCGCGCAGGTCGCCGCCCGCGAGCAGCACCTGCGAGATCTGGTAGGTCGCCGCCTGCACCTGCTCGCGGCGGCGGCGCTCGGTGATGTCGATCCCGACCGTCAGGGCGCACAGCATGCCCCCCAGCTCGATCAGGTCGGCATTGATCAGGAGCGTGCGCACCGGCCCCGTCTTGGCCCGGATCTCCGCGGCAAGGTCGCGGACCGCCCCCTCTTCCTTGAACCGCCGCAGGTATTCGTCGCGCTGGGACGGGCTGGCCCAGAGCCCGATCTCGAGGGTGGTTTTCCCGATCACCTCCTCGCGGGTGTAGCCGATGCCGCGCAGAAACGCGGGATTGGCCTCGGTGATCATCCCGTCCTCGACCCGCGTGATCGCCATCAGGGCCGGGCTCGAGTGGAAACTCTTCTCGAAATAGGCGCGGGCCTCGCGCTGCGCCGCCTCGACCTGCTGGCGATGGATGGCGGCGGCGGTCTGCTCGGCGACGAACAGCATCAGGCGCATGTCCTCGTCGGTGTAGGCGGCGGGATTGTGGTAGTCCTGCACCGCGATCACGCCGAAGCAGCGGCCGTCCGCCATCAGCGGCGCGCCGAGCCACTGCGCCGAAGGATTGCCCTGGGGCGAGTAGTTGCCGCGGGCCCGCAGGCGGCCGAGGATCTCCTCGTGCCCGGCGAGCAGCGGCTGCCGCGTCTCGATCACGAATTCGGTGAGCCCGTTGCGCGGCGGACGCGCCGGCGGCTGCGGCGTCCGTTCGTCGACGAAGTACGGAAACGACAGCATCGAGCGTTCGGCGTCGAGCAGCGCCACGTAGAAGTTCTTCGCCGGCACGAGGCCGCCGATGATGGTGTGGACCTTGCCGAGCAGCGTGAGCAGGTCGTTGCTGCCCAGCACCGCCTGCGAAATCTCGTAGGTCGCGGCCTGGATCCGTTCGCGGCGGCGGCGCTCGGTGATGTCGACCCCGACCGTCAGCATGCACTTCCGGCCGCCGAGCTCGATGATGTCGGCGTTGATCAGGATCGTGCGCAGCGCGCCGGATTTGGCCCGGAAGTCCGCCTGCAGGTCGCGCACCGTGCCCTCGCTCTGCAGCCGCCGGAAGCACTCCTGCCGCTGCTCGAGGTTGGCCCAGAGCCCGATCTCCTCGGTCGTCCGGCCGACGATCTCCTCGCGGGTGTAGCCCGAGGCCCGCAGCAGCGACGGGTTGACCTCGATGATGCGGCCGTCCTCGGCGTTGGCGATCGCCATGAGCGTGGGATTGCCGTGAAAGCTCCGCTCGAAGAACGCCTGCGACTCGAGCCGGCTCAGCTCGCTCCGGCGCAGCGCCTCCTTGACGCGCGCCAGTTCGGTCGCGGAGGTGGCGGCGTTTTTTTTCCGGGGAGGCACGGGATCGCGCGAAGCTGCCTCCACGGGGATAGGGGCGAAGAGTCCGGGCGCAACGGCGGACTTGGCGCACGCGGCCGGGTCCCCGCCGCGGGCGGCGGCAAGAGGAGCGCGATCGGAGGCGGGACCGGCCACAAGGGCGGCGTCAGCTGACGGAGGCGCCGGCGCCGGACGGCGCAGCGGGTCGTTCCGCCGCCTGCGCGCTGACCGAGAACGCCACGAGCAGCGCGCCGATGGCGGCCACCGTGCGGCGCGCGCCGGGCGTCAGTCCGGCGGCGGGCCGGGGGAAGATCGCGCCGCGCCCGAGCCGGCGGGTGCGGAGCGGCGGAAGCAGGGCGCGGGTCATGGGCGGCGGACGGGCGCTCAGGCCGCCAGCGGGTGATTCTCGCCGCGGGAGGGCGGACGCGTGCCCGAGGCATCGGGCCGGGGCGCGAGCCGCGGCAGCCGCACGCGCCGCCGGCGCTGCACGTAGTCGAGATGGACGATGGCGCCAAGGGCGGCGGTGAAGAGCAGCGTGCCGGAGGCGGCGACGCTGAAGGGAAGGGCGGCGGCCGCGGCGAGGGCGGCGACGAGGGCGGGAACAGGGAGCGAGTTCATGCGGACCATGCGGATTGAGTTGAGCGGCGATGATGCCACGCCGCGCGGGCGCGCACCATGGGCCGGCGGGACTGGGCCGATCGGCCCGGGGTGCCGTGGCTTTACTTCGAGGCCGCCACCCGCACGCTTCGCCCGTGTGAAACGGATTCTCGTGATCGACGACGACGCCCGGCTGCGCGAGCATTACCGGGAGCTGCTCAAGCTCGACGGCTACGACGTGATGGAGGCGCGCAACGGGCGCGAGGGCGTCGAGCGGGCGCGCAAGGATGCCCCCGATCTCGTGCTTTGCGACATCACCATGCCCGAGATGAACGGCCACCGCGTGCTGGAGACGCTGCGCGCCGAGCCGCGCCTGGCGCACGTGCCCTTCGTGTTCCTGACCGGCTGGAGCGAACAGGAGGATATCCGCACCGGCATGAACCTCGGCGCCGACGATTATCTCACCAAGCCGGTCGAGCCCGCCGAGCTGCTGTCCTCGATCCGCGCCCGGCTGCGGCGCGCCGAGCTGGCCGCCGCCGCGCCCGGCCGGAGGGCCCAGCGCGCGGGCGAAGCCCAGCCGTCCGAACTCGAGTCGCTCGGCCTCACGCCACGCGAGGCGGAGGTGCTGTTCTGGGTCTCGCGCGGCAAGACCAACGACGAGATCGCCACCGTCCTCGGCATCGGCCTCACCACGGTGAAGAAGCACCTCGAGAGCACGTATTCGAAACTTGGAGTCGAGAACCGCACCACCGCCGCCGCCATGGCGCTGGAGCACCTCGGCTGACGGGCCCACCTCCTTCGGGTCATCTTTCCCGGCTTGCCGGCGGCGGGCCGACGGGGCCGACTGGGCGCCTCGTCTCCCCATGAAGCTCACCCTGTTCTCCACCCTCGCCACCCTCGCCGCCCTTGCGTTCGCCCCCTTTGGCTCCGGAGCGGAGCGCACCCCGGAACCCTCCATCGGCTGGGTCTCTCTCTTCAATGGCCGCGACCTCGCGAACTGGGTGAAGGTCGGCAGCGAAAAGTGGGAGGTCGAGCAGGGCGCGATCCACGGCCAGGGCGTCACCGGCCAGTACGGCTACCTGCGCACGGAGAGGAAGTATCGCGATTTCCATCTCTCGCTCCGGTTCAAGTGCGATGCCGACGGGAACAGCGGCGTCTTCTACCACGCGGACTTCGCGCCGAATTCCGTCAGCATCACCCAGGGGATCCAGGTCGAGATCGACCGCACGATCGGCAAGCACACCGGCGGACTCTACGGCGACGGCCGCCGCTGGATCGCCTGGCCCGCGCCGGAGCACGAGACGGTCATCCGGCCCCACGACTGGAACGACCTCCTGATCAAGGTGGAGGGCAACCGCACCGTGGTGCGACTCAACGGCGTCGTCGTGCTCGATTTCACCGACCCCGCGCCGAAGTCCTTCGACGGCTACATCGCGCTCCAGCTCCACTCGGGCACGCTCGGCAACATGTGGTTCAAGGACATCTTCGTGCGCAGTCTAGACCAGGACCGCGCGCCCGCGCCGGCGCCCGCGGCGACGAAGAAGAAATGACGCCGGCCGCCGGGCCCCGAGCCCCGCGGCGGGCTTGAACCCGCCTAGCGTTGCGGCCGGTCGGTCTCCGACCCGAACCGCGTGCCGAAGAAATCGCCGGGGTTCCACTGCGGCGGCTGCGGGTCCTCGGCGACGCGGCGCGTGACATCGGCGGCCAGCCGAGCCAGCGCCGCGGCGGACGGCCAGTCGATCGGCTGCGAAAGGTCGTCGGACGGCTGGTGGTACCGGTTCTTCCGGAAATCCGCCTCCAGCGCCTCGATGTCCGGCCCGCCGGGCGCACCGCGGTGTCCGCTTTTCAGATACAATGCCGGCACGCCCGTGCGCACGAAGGCGTACTGGTCGCTGCGGACAAAGATCACTTCCTCGGGCTTCGGGTCGTCGCTCACCGAGAAGCCCTGGTGGGCGGCAGCGGCGGCGAGCACGCGGCCCAGCGACGAGTGGGCGGCCCCGAAGCCGATCACGTCGCGCACGGGGGCGAGGAGCACGGGCATGTCCAGGTTGAGATTGGCGGCGAACCGCCGCACGCGCGCCGGCGGGTGGCGGGAGAGATGATACGCGCCGAGCAGGCCCTTCTCCTCCGCCGTCAGCGCGGCGATCAGCACCGGACGCCGCAGGCGGGGGCCGGTGGCGATCTCCTCCGCGACCGCCAGCACGATCGCGGTGCCGACGGCGTTGTCCAGGGCGCCGTTGTAGATCGTGTCGCCTTTCACCGCCTGGCCGATGCCGAGGTGGTCGAGGTGGCAGGTGAGCACCAGCGGATCGCGGGCAAGCGCGGGATCGGTGCCCGGCAGCCACCCCAGGACGTTCGCGCTCGTCGTATCGCCGACCTCGGCCCGGCCCGCCAGCGTCACCTCGAGGTCCAGCGCGAACGCCTGCGGCTCGCCGCGCTCCGAGGCGGCGAACACCGCCGCGATCCCGGGCGTGCCGGCGCCGAAGAACGCCTCGGCGGCCGCGCGGCTCACGCTGGCCGACGCCCGCAGTTCGGGAAACGCCTCGAACAGCGAACCGTCGGGCTCGATCAGTCGCATGGTCGGAAACCGGCCGCGGCTCACCTGGATCGCCCACGGCGTGCGTCGCTCCTCGGCCGGGGTCTCCAGCGAGATGACGCCCACCGCGCCGCGCGCGGCGAGTTCGGCGCTCTTGCTGCGGGAATAATGGGCGCGGGCGGTCGACGGCAGCTTCGTCGGCGAACCCGCCAGGATCACGGCGATCTTGCCGCGGACGTCGACGCCTCCCGCGAAATCGTCGTAGCCGAATTCCGGCGCCGAGATGCCGAAGCCGACGAACACGGCCGGCGCGGTGACCTCCGCGGCGGTGGCGCCGGCGGCCGGGCGCACGATGGTCTCGTTGACGTTGGCGAGCGTGCGCTCGGTGCCGCCGCGCCGCAGCACGAGCCGGCCGGCGTCGCGGTCGAGCCGCGACTCGCGCAGCCGGATCGGCTGGAGGTAGCCGTCGATGCCCGCGGACTCGAAGCCGAGCCGGTAGAATTGCGCCGACACGTAGGCCATGGCCAGCGCGTGGCCGCGGGTGCCGGCGGCGCGACCCTCGAGCAGGTCGTCGGCCAGGAAGGTCGTGTGCGCACGGATACGACGCTCGCGCAGGACATCGGCGTCGTCGGCGTGCAGAGGCGTGGCGGCGAGGAGAAGCCCGCCGAGAGCGAGGAGGGCAGGAAGGGGCGTCCGCATCGGTCGACGAAAACAGGGCCGGGGCGCAGCGGCAAGTAATCGGAGAAATCTCGCGAGAAGGCGCCGAGGCGCGGAGAAAGACATCCGCGGCGTTTCCCTGCGCCTCCGCGCGATTCTGCCGTTCCTCCGGCCGCGCCGGCTCACGCTGCGGGAGCAGCCGGCGGCGCGAGCAGCCGGTCGCACAGCGCGATCAACCGTGCCCGCAGCGGTTCGCCGCGGGTGGCGAAGCCGCGCTGGTGCTCTTCGTACTCCGCCCGGCCCGCGGCGGTTTCGATCGCGATAGGCGCGAACCCGAGGGCGCGCAGGTCGTAGGGGCTCGCGCGCATGTCGACCTCACGGATGTCGCGCGCGAGTTCGAAGCAGTCCGAGATCAGCTCCGCCGGCGTGTACGGCGCGAGTTTGAACGCCCATTTGTACAGGTCCATGTTGGCGTGCAGGCAGCCGCGCTGCTCGAGCTGGGCGACATCGGTTCGCGTCGGTTGCAGGCGGTTCAACGGCCGGGCGGGGGCGGTGAAAAAGCGAAACGCATCGAAGTGCGAACACGCGAGAGTCGACGCCTCGACGATGCGGGCGAGTTCCCCGGCAGGATGGCGCAGCGGCCAGGCGTGATGACGAAGTTCCTCCGGCGTCTGCCGGTAGACCATCGCCCATTCGTGCAGCCCGTGGCAGCCGAAAAACGCCGGCCGCGACTGCATCCCCCGGAGCAGGCCGCGCAACCACCCGACGAATTCGCGGCGCGCGGTCGGAAGCGAAGCCGGATCGAGTCGCACGACCCGCGTTCCGTCGGCCTCGATGGCGGCGCGGTACTCCGGCCAGCGGAGGAAGGGAGCGGCGCTTTCGCCGGCGAGGCCGAGATCCGGTCCCGGGTGCCAGCGACGCAGCCAGGCAGGGCGAAACGCGTAGTACGTGAACAGGAAGTCGTAGACCGGGTGCTTTTCCCCGCGGGCGACCCGCGCCTGATGCGGATCGGTCCACGCGCGAACGCGCGCCTCGTGCGCCGCCTGCCGCGCGTGCCACTCCGCCTCCGGCAGGAGCGCGAGCGGAAGGTTCGCGACGGGTGCAGGCATGGCGGGCGGGCTCAGCGGGACGGCGGGACAGCCTTGGCGGCAGCAAAGCCGTAGCGTTCGCGCAGGAAGACGAGCAGCACTTCCGCGGCCGCGGCCGCGTAGCGGGTGCGGTGTGCGGCCGTGTCGCGAATGCCGTCGCGCGGGTGCTCGAACTGGACGCCGTCGACCTTGGGCGTGTCGGCGGCGCGGGTGTGGACCTGCACGATGTAGCCACCGGCGAAATACGGGTGGTTCTCCGGTCGCGGTTCCGCCCGGCTGGGCACCGCGCGGTATCCCCGTTCGGCGAGCAGGGTGCCGAGGCTGCGCGGACCGCGGATCAGGTCGGCGGCGCTGCCGCCGACGCGGGCGTGCAGGTCGCGCAGCGAGCTCACAGCGATCAGATTGCCGGCGTCGAACGCGCGGTCGTCACGGTTGAGCTGGGCGGAGTTGAGCGTGTATCCGACCTCGATGCGGGCGATCGGATGCGCGTGGCCGTGCATGTCGACGAGGAATGCGAAGCCGTGCCGGCTGACGGCCGCGGTGTTGGCGGTGCGGATGAAGTCATGGAACTCCCGCCAGGCGCGCTCGGCGGCGGGCTGGCCGGCGGCGGCCTCCTTGATCTCGCGGTTCGGGTCGAGCTTGCGCCGATGCAGGTGGCTCATGATGACGTGCGGTCGCTGGCCGGTCGCGGCGAAGAGCGCATCGGAGAGCGCGATCGTCAGCTCCTGCGTGAACATGTCCTTCGACGTCACGCCCTCCTTGCGATCCGGGATCGAATCGGGCGTGAGGCTTCCGCCGTGCGGGGACGTGAGCACGAGCGGCAGGTCGCCCGGTCGGTACTCGAGGTAACGATCGGTGCCGAAGTGCGCAGCGCGCACCGCGGAGACCAGCGACAGGAGGAGGAGGAGGAGGAGGAGGCGCATGGAGAAGCGAAAGGCGATGGCCGGGAGGAGCGAACAACGGAGCGGCGGGGCCCGCAATCCCCGGGTCGAGGCGTCGCGCCGGACGGCGGGCCCGGGTTCAGGACGCCCGGGCGAGCAGGCGGCGGACGCCGTCGATCGGCGTGCCGGCGACCGGGATGAGCTGCAGCGGTCCCGTCGCGGCGAGGTGCGCAACCACCCACGGGTGGGTGAGGATCGGTCCGCTCAGCCCCGCCGGCAGGGTGTCGAAGGACATGCCAGGAAACAGCCGCTGGGCAACCTGCAGGGCGAGGGCGAGGAGTTCGCCGACGGAGGCTTGGGCGATGTCACGAGCCGGAGCGACGCCTTCCTCCGCCAGGCGCAGCACGGCGGGGGCGAGGCCGGCGATCTGGCGGTTGGGGTCGGCATGCTGATAAAAGAAGCGCGTGACGGCGGCGGCATCGGGCGAACCCTCCACCCCGGTGCAGGCGCGCACGGCGGCACTGAGGGGCGTCGCGGGGACCCAGCCCTGGAGCTCGAGCAACGCCCGACCGATCGCGCGCCGGCCGAGGTCGTACCCGGCGCCCGCGTCGCCGAACCGCCAGCCGAGGCCGCCCGCATAGTGAACGATGCCGTCGGGACCGCGCGCGGCGACGAAGGAGCCGGTGCCGCCGTGCAGGACGAGCCCGGGCCGGCCGCGCGTGGCCAGCTCGAGCACGGGGTGGGAGTCGTCGGCGGTGAAAACCGTGCCGAAACCGGCGAACGTCGCGGCCGTGTCGCGCCACCACGCGCGGTTGCCGGCGGCATAGAGGTGCGTGTGCGTGATGATCGCGCCGGCGTGCCGGCCCTCCGCGTGCCGCCGCAGCGCGGTGAGCAGGTCGAGCACGGTGCGACGCGCGGTCTCGGGGCCGGCGACGTTGGGATTGCAGCCGCCGACGATTTCCCGCGCGACGACCTCGCCGGCGGCATCGAGCAGGATGCCCTCGGTCTTGGTGCCACCGCCATCGATGCCGATCCGGAAGGTCATGGGTGGGGAAAGACCTCGAATCACACGGGATTCACGCAAGGTCCGGCCATGGTCGCAGGAATGCCAGAACGTTTCAGAAAGGGTGGAGCCGCCTGTCGCCAGGCGGCTGACGTGCGATGAACCGGTCTGCAGCAGCCTGAGGACAAGCTGCTCCACCTTTCAGCGCGGTTGCTTTCATCGGGGGTCATCCGGTCCTGTCGCTCAGGCGAGCTGCTTGCTCAGGCGGTGCCGGTACTTCGCGCCCACGGCGCGATTGTGTTCGATCGCTCCGGGCAGGTTCTGGCTGCGCAGGACCGGCAGGTCGTGCCCCCGGTCGCGGAGCCACTCCATGGTTGAAAGCATGAGCCAGTTGAGCAGCGAGGCGCCGATGAAAGTGCTGGTGGGGCCGGTCATGATCGCATCGGTGACCGGGAGGATCGTGTCGCCGGGCACGCCGCCATTGTCGAGGACGTGGTCGGCGATCTCGTGCAGCCTGCGGCCGTCGGGATGGACGGTTTTCGCGGTGGCGGACATGGCCACCGAACAGAGCCCGACGACGACGCACCCTTTTTTCTTCGCGTGGAGGGCGACCTCGATGGGGGAGGCGTTCTTGCCGGAATTGGAAATCACGATCACGACCTCGCCGGGCCGCAGCTCGTACTGGCGGTCATACCGTTCGACCAGCCGCGTGCCGTATCCGACGAGGTTTTCGATGAAGCCGGCGGTGGGATCGTTGATGCTGGTGATGCAGACGAGCCCGCCGGCGCGGCCGACGATCTCGCGCGCGATGATCTCGCTGTGGCCGGAGCCGAAGGTGTGGATGACATCGCCGCGGGCCACCCCCTCGCCGAGGAGGGGCGTGAGGCGCGCGATCGTAGCGGCGTTGGCCGACCAGGCGCGGGCGAGCATTTCGTTGGCGCGGGTATAGTAGGCGGAGGCGAGGGCGGACATGGGCGAAGGGTGTTCCGGGCTTCACGGAATGAAGCAGCGGCGACGGAAGGGAAGCGGGAAACGGCTTCCGCGTCACCGTGCCCTTGCCGGGCGGATGGCGGCGCCTAGGGTGGACCGATGATTCGCGGCATCGACCACCTGAACATCGTCGTTTCGGACCTCGATCGCTCGGTGCGATTCTACACCGAAACGCTTGGCTTCCGGCAAACGGCCGAGGTCGAACTCGAGGGCGAGTGGATCGGTCGGATCGTCGGGCTGGCGGGGGTGAGGGCCCGGGCGGTCTTCATCGAGGCGCCGGGCGGCGGCCCGCGGATCGAGCTGCTGCAGTATTTTGTGCCGGTCGGACAGGCGTTGCCGGCAGCTTCGCAGGCCAACACCGCGGGACTGCGGCATCTCGCGTTCCGCGTGGACGACATCGCGGCGATGGCCGCGCGGCTGCGGGCCGCGGGAGTGACCCTCTTCAGCGACCCGGTGCGCGTGCCGTCCGGGGTGGTGAAGTTTGCCGCGGGCGAAAAGACCCTCGTCTACTTCCTCGATCCCGACGGCGTGATCCTGGAACTCGCAGAGTATCGGTGACGGCACGCCAGCGTGCGGGGCGACCGGAGACGACCCGGGGCGCGAAAGAGCCCGGGCGGACGCGCGTGAAAGGCTTGAAAGCGCCGGGGGAATTGGCGCTTGCTCGGCGCCCATGAAAATCACGGTGGTGCTGGCGGGGTTGGCCCTGGGTTGGGCGTTGGTCGCGGGCGGGCGGGCCGAGGTCCCGCAATTCAAGGATCTGTTCAACGGCCGCGATCTCACGGGCTGGGTCGACGTCAACACCAGCCCCGGCACCTGGTCGGTGCGCGATGGCATCCTCGTCTGCACCGGGAAGCCGATCGGCGTCATGCGCACGGAGAAGCAGTACGAGAATTTCATCCTGCACGTGGAATGGAAGCATCTCGAAGCGGGGGGAAATTCGGGCGTGTTCGTATGGAGCGATCCCGTTCCCGCGCCGGGCAAGAGCCTGCCCAAGGGAATGGAGGTGCAGATGCTCGAACTCGAGTGGCCCCAGTTGAACCGGGAGAAGGACGGGCGTCCCCGGCACCAGGGTTATGTGTCCGGCGAGCTGTTCGGCGCCAACGGGCTGACCGCCACTCCCGACAACCCGCGCGGCACGCGCAGCATGTCGTTCGAGATGCGCTGCAAGGGCAAGGGCGAGTGGAACACCTACGTCGTCGTCTGCATCGACGGCGTCATCAAACTTTCGATCAACGGCAAGTTCGTGAACGGCATGATGAACGCCTCGCAGCGGAAGGGTTACATCTGCCTGGAGTCCGAGGGGGCTCCGATCCACTTCCGCAACGTGAAGATCATGGAACTGCCGGGCGGCCGCGCCACGCCGGAGCAGACGGCGCCGCTGGCAGCGAAGTGAGCCGGGACGCCGACGGTCGCGAAGCGGCCGGGTTCGCTCAGTCCCGTTCCCACCGCCCGTAGATGCCGCAGGGGAGCACCTTGCCGTCGGCCTGGATCGGAAGGCCGACTTCGCCCGCGGTGATCGCGCCGCCGCGGCCGTCCATCAATTCGGCGAGCAGGTTGGCCACGACCGTCGGGGAAAGGCGGGCGGTGTAGGCATTGATGAGGAAAAAGAGCGGTTCGGGGCTCAGCAGCGCGCGACACTCGGTCAGGAGTTCCCAGAGGTGGTCCTCGAGCCGCCACATCTCCCCGGTGCTGCCCCGCCCGTAGGTCGGCGGGTCCATGATGATCGCGTCGTACGTGCGCCCGCGCTTCAGCTCCCGGCGGGCAAACTTCAGGCAGTCATCCACGATGTAGCGAATCGGCGCCTCGGCGAGGCCGCTCAGGGCGGAATTCTCGCGGCACCACTTGACCATTCCTTCCGCCGCATCGACGTGGCATACGCTGGCGCCCGCCTTGGCGGCGGCGACGGTGGCGGCGCCGGTGTAGCCGAAGAGGTTGAGCACGCTGACCTGCCGTCCAGCCCGGCGCGCGGCCGCGATCCGCTCGGTAAACCACTCCCAGTTGACCGCCTGCTCGGGAAAGAGGCCGGTGTGCTTGAAGGAAGTCGGATGAATGCGAAACGTCAGCTCCAGCGGCTGATAGGCGATGCGCCAGTGATCCGGCAAGGTGCGCCTATACTCCCATTTTCCCCCTCCCTGCTCGCTGCGATGGTACAGGCCGTCCCAACCGTCCCAGCCCGCCCGACCGCCGCCGAGCCCGGCGGGCACGGAGCCCGAACTCTTATTGCCGGAGGGAGTTGCGATGTGCCGGGGCCAGATGATCTGCGGGTCCGGCCGCACCAGCGTGTAGTCCCCCCAGCGCTCCTTTTTCATGCCGTCGCCGCAATCCAGGAGCTGGTAGTCGCGCCAGCGGTCGGCGACGAGGAGGGCGGGACGCTGGACGGGAACGGCACACATGGCGGGCACGAGCAGGGAGGGAAGGCGGCGCTGCCAGGCCTGTCCAGTCGTGTTTGGGCTGCGCGTATTTTGGCCGCGTCAAGTTTCGTATCCATTAATCGAGAAACTTTTGCGGTTGATCCGGGTCGGGGAGGCGACGGAACTGATATCCTCTCATGCCCATGCACACAACCCTCGTATCACGTACGCTTACGGTAGCGTTTGCCCTCCTGGCCTCCCAGCTGATGGCCGACACCGTGGAAGTCAAAGGCGGCGCCCGCATCGTCGGCAAGGTCACCAAGATCGACGGCGGCGCCGTCGTGGTGGATACCGGCTACGCCGGCACCATCACGATCAAGCAGTCGGAAGTCACCTCGATCTCTACCGACGCACCGGTGGCGGTGCGGCTGGCGAGTGGGACGCGGATCGATGGCAAGCTGACGGGCTCGGGCAACGGAGCGATTCAGGTCGCGGGCTCCGACGGCGCGATCACGACGAGCGTCGACAAGCTGGCGGCAAGCTGGGCGGCGGGTGGCAAGGATCCCGCGGTCGCGGCGCTCGAGCGGAGCTGGGCGTACGAAGCGGCGGTCGATGTCGCCGGCAAGACGGGCAACAAGGAGCAGCTCGGTACCGCGGCCTCGCTGCGCGCGACCCTGAAGACCGCCCAGGACACGCTGCAGTTCTACACCGCGTACGACCGTCAGATCACGGACGGCACCAAGTCCGCCGACCAGTTCAAGGCGGGGGTCGATTATCAGAACAACTTCAAGGGCCGCTCCTCCTGGTATGTGCGCGACGAGGGTGGCTTCGACCGTGTGAAGGACATCGAACTCTACAACATCGCGGCGGCGGGTCTCGGCTATGACGCCATCAAGGAGTCCAAGCAGACGCTCACCCTTCGCGGCGGTCTCTCTTACCGCTATGAAGGCTACAAGAACCCGCTCACGACGGATGTGAAGAGCGCCGGTCTCGACTTCGGCCTGGCGCACATGCTCGAGCTGCAGAACGCGCGCCTCGTGAATCGCGTCTCGTACGTTCCGGCGTTCGATGATTTCGGCAACTATCGCCTCACCCATGAGTCGTTCTTCGAAGTGCCGCTGGCCGCTCCGAGCTGGAAGCTGCGCATGGGCGTGAACAACGACTACAACAGCCAGCCCGGCCGCGGCGTGGACAAGCTCGATACGGGCTACTTCACGCGCTTCGTGCTGAACTGGAAGTAAGGGCGGGTCCCCCGCCTGCCGCGCGGAGGCGTGACGCCTCCGCCTTTCACCTCTGACGCCCGTCCGGGATTTCCCGGGCGGGCGTTTTGCTGTTGCTCCCTTTTCGCGGATGGTTCGTCTCTGCTGTCCTATGAAGACACGTGTCCTGCCCCTTCTCGTGTTCGCTGGCTGGTTGGCGCCGGTCGCCGCGCTTCACGCCGCCGCGACGGACGTCAAGCTGAGCCGCGCCGAAGACCGGATCCGGGTCGAGGTGGGCGGCAAGCTCTTCACCGAGTACCTGTTCAAGGGGCAGCCGCGGCCGATCCTGTATCCGGTGCTCGCGGCTGACGGCACGGAGATGACCCGCAACTTCCCGATGAAGAAGGGCGTGGCTGGGGAGGTGGAGGATCACCCCCATCACCGGGCGCTCTGGTTCACGCACGGCGCGGTCAATGGCGTCGATTTCTGGGCGGAGAACGGGAACGACAAGGGGAAGATTCTCAACGAGGCGGTGGAATCGTCCGTCGCCGGTGGCGTGGGCACCATCAAGTCGCGCAACAAATGGGTCGGTGCCGACGGCGTCGTGCACATGCACGACGAAACCACCATCCGTTTTCACGGTTCGGGCGATGCCCGGTTCATCGATTACGAGGTCACGCTGAAGGCGCCGGCCGACAAGCCCGTGGTGCTCGGCGACACCAAGGAGGGATCGATGGCGATCCGGCTGCCGCTGTGGATGACGCCGTCGCATCGCTCGGGGAAGAAGATGCACGAGGGGAAGGGCACGATCATCAACGATTCCGGCCAGAAGAACGACGCCACCTGGGGCAAGAAGTCGACCTGGGTCGACTACCACGCTCCGAAGGAGGGCAAGGTGTACGGCGTGGCGATGTTCGATCATCCGAAGAATCCCCGGCACCCGACCTGGTGGCACGTGCGCAGCTATGCGCTGTTCGCCGCGAATCCGTTCGGCAAGCACGACTTCGAGCCGGAGCACAAGGCCAACAAGCAGGCCGGCGATCTCAAGATTCCCGCTGGAGGCAGCACGACGTTCCGCTGGCGCTTCTACTTCCACATGGGAGATGAGAATGCCGCCAAGGTCGCCGAGCGGTACAAGGACTACGCCGCCGGCAAGTAGTTGCTCCTCTCACGGGGAGCGCGGCCGTCCCCGGCCGCAGGAATCGAGAGCCGGTGTGCGGTCGGGGACGCCCGCGCCCCCTGAGCCCCGACTCCGCATGCACCCCGTTACCCGCCGTTCCTTCGTCAAGTCCTCCGCGGCCGCCTTCGCCGCCGCGTTCACCGCCCGTTCCTGGGCGCAGGTAGCCGGCGCCAACGGCGACGTCCGGGTCGCCGTCGTCGGCCTCAACGGCCGCGGCCGCGCCCACCTCGGCAGCCTCAGCCGCATCAGCGGAGTGCGCGTGGTGGCGTTGTGCGACGCCGACAGCGCCGTGCTCGCCGGCGCGAAGGCGAATTTCGCCCGCAACGGCGGCAGCGTGAAGACGTATGTCGACCTGCGCGAGCTGCTCGCCTCGTCGGAGATCGATGCCGTCTCCATCGCGACGCCCAACCACTGGCATGCCTTGCAGGGCATCTGGGCCTGCGAGGCGGGCAAGGATGTGTACATCGAGAAGCCGGTCTCGCACAACATCTGGGAAGGGCGCCAGCTCGTGAACGCCGCCGCGAAGCACCGGCGCGTCGTCCAGTGCGGCACCCAGATCCGCTCCGGCGAGGGCCTGCAGGAGGCGGTGGCGTGGGTGAAGGCCGGAAACCTCGGCCGGATCACGGCCGCGCGCGGATTCTGTTACAAGCGGCGCGACAGCATCGGCACGGTCGACGGCCCCCAGCCGATCCCGGCCTCGGTGAACTATGACCTCTGGTGCGGGCCCGCCCCCAAGGCGGAGCTGCGCCGCAAGCGGCTGCACTACGACTGGCACTGGGTGCACGTCACGGGCAACGGCGACGTCGGGAACCAGGGCATCCACCAGATGGACGTCGCCCGCTGGTTCCTCGGCGAGGCGGGCCTCCCGCGCCGCACGCTCAGCGTCGGCGGCCGGCTCGGTTACGTCGATGACGGCGACACGCCGAACACCCAGGTCGTGATCCACGATTACGCCTCGGCGCCGCTCATCTTCGAGGTGCGCGGACTGCCGGCGAAGCCCGGCGCGACGGGGCCCGACGCGATGGACAGGTACCGCGGCGTCGGCGTGGGCAACGTGATCGACTGCGAAGGCGGCAGCATCGTCTCGACGAACTATTTCACCGCCACCGCCCTCGACCGGGCCGGCAAGGTCGTGAAGGAGTTCAAGGGCGCGGACCGGCACATGCAGAACTTCATCGACGTCGTGCGCAGCCGGAAGACCGCGCAGCTCTACGGCCCGATCCTCGAAGGGCACGTCTCGAGCGCCCTCTGCCACCTGGGCAACATCTCCCACGTCCTGGGCCGGGCGCTGCCGCCACCCGTGCTGCTGGAGAAGGTGAAGGGCAACGCGCCGCTCGCGGAGGCCCACGGCCGGATGGTCGAGCACCTGGCGAGGAACCAGGTCGACCTCGCCCGCACCCCGCTCACGTACGGCGTCCCGCTCACGCTCGCCGCCGGGCGCGAGGCGTTCGCCGGTGAGTTCGCGCGCGAGGCCACGCCGCTCCTGACGCGGCCGTACCGGGAGCCGTACGTGGTCAAGGCGATCGCGACCTGAGCCGTGCGGCCGGCGCGACCCGTCGCGGGGCCGCCGGATGCCAGCGACCGTCCTTGTCATGGTTCAGCCGATACGCGCGACGGTCCGCCGGATGCTGCCGTGGCTGCTCCTCCTGGCGGGGGCCGGGCCGGGGCTGGCGGCCGCCGACGACCGCCCGGTCGTCGCGCTGCCGCCGTTCCTCGTCGAGGAGGCCGCGAAGGGCCCGCCCTGGCGGTATACGGAGACGCCGGGCTACGAGGTGCTCTCGCGCTGCGACGATGCGGCGACCCGGCGCGTGATCGAAAGCCACCATGCGCTGCACCACCTGCTCGCGCACCTCCTGCCGGAAACGCTGCAGCTTCGCACCGCGGTCCCGCGCATCCTCATTCTTTACGACGAGGAACTGCAGCCGGCCGCGTCGCGCGAGGTCATCGAGCGGATGCTCCGTCCGGAGCCGGTGCCCGTCGCGGAGGACGGGGTGGGCCTGCCGGGCGGGCGCGGCATGCGGTTCGGCCCGCCGGGGGCCCCGCGGCGGCTGCAGTTCCTGCCCAACCTGCGGCTCTGGGATCGCGACGGCATGGCGGTGTTCATGATCGTGCGGCGGGGGGATTTCGACGCCGGGGGGCTGGCGCTGACGCCCGACTACGTCGCCTACCTGGTGAAGTCCAGGCTGCCTGCGCTGCCGCCCTGGTTCGTCCACGGCTTCCTTGCCCTGTACCAGGACATCAAATACGACGGGGGGCGGCTCACGCTCGAGCCGATGGAGTGGATCTCCCCGCTGCACACCGCGGCGTTGAAGAAGGATCCTAAGCAGGCCCCGCCGGTGCGGCCGGTGGGCGGGATCCTCCGGTCGGAGCCGCCGCCCGCCGACGCCCACGGCACCTACACGCCCATGGAAGCGTGGCGGGCGCAGGCGCTGCTGCTGGTGCGGTGGGGCCTGGATCCGGCGGGCGGCGAACGCCGGCTGGGCTTGCTCCGCTACGTCGAGCGCTCCTCCGTGGCCGGCGCAAGCGAGGAGCTCTGGCGTGAATGCCTCGGGCTCGATTTCGCCGCCACCCAGGAGCAGCTGACCGCGTACCTCCCGACGGCCGTGCGCCGGTCACTCACCTTCCGGCCGGAGAAGACCACGCCGCTGCCGCCGTACGTGCTGCGCAATGCGAGCGACGGGCAGATTGCGCGGCTCAAGGGCGACTGGGAGCGCCTGGAGATTCCCTTCGTGCGCCGGATCTCCGCCGAGCTGGCGCCGAAGTACGTCGAGCAGGCCCGGCGCACGCTCCGGCGCGGCTACGATCGCGGTGAACGCGACCCGCGGCTCCTCGCGGTGCTCGGCCTGTGCGAGATCGATGCGGGCAACGAGGCCGGGGCCCGCGAGTACCTCAAGGCCGGGTTTGCGATCGGGCCGCTCAGGCCGCGGGCAAATTATGAACTCGCGCGCCTGCGCTTCGCGGAGATGCGCGCCGCGCCCGCCGCCGACGGTGGACGGTTGAGCGTGGCCCAGGCCGCCGACGTGCTGAGGCCGCTCTTCGCCGCCCGCGCCGCGGCGCCGCCGCTTCCCGAGGTGTACGAACTCATCGGCGACGTGTGGGCCGCCGTGGCCACAACCCCCAACCGGCAGCACCTCGCCGTGCTCGACGAAGGCGTGCGCTTCTTCCCGCGCCACGCGCCGCTGGTCTTCCGGGCCGCGGAGTTGCTCGCGACGCATGGCTACCGGGAGGATGCCACCTCCCTGCTCGAGCTGGCCGAACGGCTCGCCACCGACGAGCCGTCGCGCGAGCGGGTCGCGCGCGTGCGCCGGCAGCTCGCGGCTCCCTGACGTTGGCAATGCAGGCCGGTCCAGCCGGCGGACGCCGTGCGGAGGCCTCCCGTGCCTCCGAGGCCGCCATCTCCGCCGGCTCAGCCGGACCTCCTGCAGTTGGCCTTCACGTCGGCCGTGAGAACGGCCGGACTGGGGTGGAGCAGCCTGTCCTCAAGCTGCTGCGGACCGGCCCATCTCGCGTCAGCCACCGGGGAACCGGCGGCTCCTCCGCCAAGGCATCATTCCGGCTCAGGTTCCGTACAGCCGGTCCCCGAAATCGCCGAGCCCGGGCAGGATGTACTTCCGGTCGTTGAGCGCGCGGTCCAGCGCGGCAGTGTGAATCGCGGTGCCCGGGTGCTGCTGCTCGACGGTGGCGACGCCTTCGGGTGCGCTGACGATGCACACCAGCCGTACGTCGCCGGCGCCGCTGGCCTTCAGCACCGAGATCGCCATCGCGGCCGAACCCCCGGTGGCAAGCATGGGATCGACGATGAACACGTGCCGGCCCGTCACCGGCGGAAGCTTGCAGTAGTAACTGCGCGGCTTGGCGGTCGTGTGATCGCGCTCGATCCCGATGTAGCCGACGCTGACGTCGGGAAACAAATCGGTGAACGGCTGCACCATGCCGAGGCCCGCCCGGAGGATCGGCACGACCACCAGCGGTTGCGGCGCGAGCACCCGCCCCCGCACCGGTTCGAGCGGCGTCTCGATGCTCTTTTCCTCGGTCTCGATGTCGCGCGTGGCCTCGATCGCCAGCAGCAGGCTGAGGTGCTGCGCGAGCGTGCGGAACGTCGCCGGTTTCGTGGTCCGGTCCCGCAGGTGCGTGATGAAGTGGGCGGCGAGCGGATGGTTGAGAATGTGGACAGGCATGACGCGCAGGTCGGATCCAAGTGCGAAAACGGCCTGCAGGGAAGCAGGACGTGAACCAGCCCCCTTCTTCAATGAAAGGATCGCCTTCTTCGGAAGGCTGCGCTCCGTCGCAGCTGCGGCGCTGACAGACGGAACAGCGCCTGCCAGGGTCCCGGACCAGACTCCGGATGTATCTGCGTCAGGGCCGCAGCGCCAGGGCGTGAGCCTTCGGACCGGGCAGCAGCGGCGTCGGCTCTCCCTTCACCCAGGCGGCGTGGCCGGCGCGGAAAAACGGGGAAAGCGGATGAGCGCTTTGCCCGCCGGGCATGTGAAAGAGACCCTCGGCTTCGTGGCCAGGCGACACGACGAGCCGCTCGCTCGCGCCGTTGCGCGGGTTTTGCACGCGTGGCATGTCGGCGTCGCCGGGCAGCGGATCGGAGGGCAGGTTGAGCCAGCGTCCGAGCCAGGGAAACGCGTACGTGAATGGATGCCGGATCTGCGCAGTGTTGGCGTCGCCCCAGCGCGCGCGTTCGGGCGGGATGCCCTCGCGCGCGAGTTCGGCGCTGACGTCGTCGGCCGCCGCCAGCAGCAGTTCTTCCCAGCTTGCATAGGCGGGTGCGAGCAGGTGCAGCGGCTTCTCCCGGAGCAGCGTCCACGCGGGCGTTTCCAGCAGGAGATCGCCGGCGCTGAATTCCGGGTAGGCCTCGACGCAGGGTGCGAAGATGGGATCGAAAATCCGGGCGTGAACGGCGGCGCGGAACCGTTTCGTGAGCCGGAAGCTGACCGCCTCGACGGTGGCGCGACCTTCCCACCGTTCGGCGGCCGCTCGCAGCGCCGCGCGGGCGGGCTTCGCGGCGGTGGCGGCGGGGGAGAGGGTCTCCAGGAACAGCGCGTGCCAGCGCGCGAGAAACAAGGCGCGGTCGTCGAGCAGGATCGCGAGGAAGTCGGCGGGCTTGCCCTGCTGCAGCTCGACCAGCCGGTCGCGGATCTGGGCGGCGCGGTCCGGACGCCGGTAGGCGCCGTCGCCGAGCTTCGCGAGCCCCTCGCCGCCGACGTGACGCTGGTTGCCTGACCAGAGCCGGCCGGGGTGCACGCTGGAGGACCCGTGCACGACGGGCACTTCGGCCGGAGTGAGAAAACCGTCCCAGCGCCGGTCGCCGAAGCCCCAGGTGACGGGAAGGCGCCCGTCGAAGCCCACGCGCTGCGGAATCCGTCCGGCGATCGTCCACGCAATGGCGCCGGCGCGATCGACGAGCGTGATGTTCTGGACCGGAATGCCGGCGCGGTGGGCCACCGCGATGCCGGCGGCGGTCGTCGTCGCGTCCTCGAGGTCCAGCAGCCCGAGGTTGGCGGCGGCGGGATCGTGCATCGCCATGCGCAGCGCGAGGGGCAGCCCGCGGTCGTTGGTTCCGACGATCGGCCCCCAGACGGTCCATTCGTACTCGACGGTGACCGGATCCTCGCCCTTGACGCGGATCGTCTCGGCGCGCCGCTCCATCGCCACGAGTTCGTCGCGCCCGGGCACGCGATAGAGTGTGTGCGCAAGGCTGTTGCGCTCGATCACGATGAGATCGCCGGTGTCGATGCAGGCGTTGGTGAAGCCCCAGGCCACGCTGCCGTTGCTGCCGACGACCATGACGGGCGCGCCGGGGAGCGTGACTCCGACTACGCGGCGGCCGCCGTACTCGAGGGAGGCGCGGTACCAGATGTTGGGCACGCCGTGGTCGAGGTGCATGTCGTTCGCGAGCATGCCGGCTCCGCTGGCCGTGGCGCTGCCGGCGAGGGCGAACGCGCTCGAGCCGGCGAGGAAATCGGGATCGCGCGCGGGAAAGGGAAATGCCTCCGCGGCGGCGCGGCCGGCCTTCTGTGCGGCCAGCCGCAGCGGTTCTCCGGGCGGAGGCACGGCGCCGGTTTTCTGCGCGCGCAGGTTGATCACGCGAGGGCCGGGCACCGGGGCGGCGGGAGCGCTCGTGCCGTCGAGCGCGGCGTCGGAAGGCGACGCCATCGGGGCGAAGAACGCGAGCGACTCCTGTCCGTACGTGTCGCGCAGCGTCATCAGCGTCCGTTCGTAGCTGCCGTCCTCGAACTGCAGGTCGATGGTCATCGCATAAAGCACCAGCAACGTGTCCTCGGGCTGCCAGGGCGCCGGGTCCTGGCGCAGGAGCAGGTACTCGAAGGAGCGGGCGCGAAGGGCATCGCGGCCCGCGTTCACGCCCGCGACGTAGCTGTCGAGCACCGCGCGTTGCGTGGCGGGCAGCTGCTCCACCACCTGGCGCGCCAGCCGGCGAAAACCGTGCATCCGGATCCGCCGGTCGCGCGGCAGCGCGCGCGGGCCGAAGAGCTCGGCGAGCTCGCCCGCGGCGGAGCGACGCAGGAGATCCATCTGGAAGTAGCGATCCTGGCCGTGCAGCCAGCCGAGCGCGCGGGCGGCATCGACGCGGTTCACGGCCTTGATGGCGGGGACGCCGAGGGCGTCGCGTTCGACCTGCACCGGAGCGGACAGACCCGCGAGCGTGGCCGCGCCGTCGAGCTGGGGCAGGCTGGCGCGCACGCGCCAGTAGATCCAGCCGCCCGCGAGAAGGGCGATGACGATGAGCACGCTGACGGTGCTGGCGAGCAGACGCAGGCGTTTGGCGGCCTCGGGGTTCATGGCGCGTGGAGGCGGTTCACAGCCCGAGGGCGCGCCGGATCGCGGCGACGAGCTCTTCCGGCGGGCGGGAAATGTCGAGCGTGAGCGCGTCGGCCGGAGGCTCGAGCGTCTCGAACTGCGACTGCAGCATCGCGGGTTTCATGAAGTGCTGCCGCTGCTGCATGCGTTCGAGGATGAGCGGGTAGTCGCCGGAAAGATGCACCAGCAGCACGCGGCGAGTGTCCGGAATCGCGGCGTCGCGGTAGGCCTGGCGCAGGGCGGAGCAGGTCACGACGGCGTTCTCCCCGCGCGCGAGCCGGGTGGCGATGTGAGCGCGGATCGCCGCGAGCCAGGGCGCGCGGTCGGCGTCGTCGAGCGGCTGGCCGGCGCTCATCTTCGCCACGTTCGCCGGCGGGTGGAAATCGTCGGCATCGCGAAACTCCCACGTCAGCTCCGCGGCCAGCTTCTCGCCGACCGTGGATTTCCCGCTGCCGGACACGCCCATGAGCAGCACCACGACCGGGTCGCGCAATTCCCAGCTCCGGTTCACCACGGGATCGCGGCCTTCGTCGAAGTCGAGGTAGTCGAACATCGTCGTCACCGGCCGGTCCTCGAGCCGGCTCTCCGCGATGCGGCGGGCGAGCACGCTGGCGCCGACGTCGCGCCAGCAGCGTTTCATCATGAACCCGTTCCAGACCTCGCACTCCTCGTCGGTGCGCTCGCCGCCGCGCTGCTCGGCCCAGTGCAGCAGCCCCAGGTCGTCGAGATCCCCGGCGAGCGTGCGGGCCTGGAGTTCAGCGTAGGGCACCCGCAGGAAGTTGCAGCAGCGCAGGTCGAAGCCGCGGCCCAGGTTTTCCGCGTAATCGGCGGCCGGGAGCCGTCCGGCCGCGTGCAGCCGGATCTTGTCGAGCATCCGCCCGAAATACACGAGGCGGCCCACGCGGGCATAGGGAGTGCGAAGTCCGGGGACGAGAGGCATGAGGAGGGAGGAGAGGAGGAGCGCCCGCGCATCCTGCGGCGGCCGGCAGCGAGCGAGCGTTCGCGGCCCGGGCCCGGACATCAAACTTCAAACATCGGGCGGCGGACGACGTCGGCGCGGGTCACTTCCGGTACAGGCGGCCGAAATAGAGCCCGGTGGCGAGGACGCCCAGCAACCAGGTTGGAACGTTGACCCAGAGCTGATGGAAAGGAATCGGGTAGTGACGGCACGCCCAGATGATGAGGACGTGTTTCACCGCGATGAGGATCCAGCAGAACAGGATCATCCGTTCCACCCTCGGGTTGCGCGGCATCGGGCGGCCGACCCGGACCTCCTTCACGAACGCGTGCCGGGCGACGTCAGGATGGGACGGCCGCCCGGTGATCAGTTGGAAGAGGTTCGCGAACATGCGGAGTCTTCGCAGCATGTCCGGCCGCCGCGGAATTGCAAAGGGGACTCGGCCGGCACGAAGCAGCGCGCAGCATTGAAGTGGCCGCGGGGTTGCGCACCTTGGCGGCATGCCTGAAACCCCGTTGCCCGCCGCCGAGCCGCCGTTGGAGCCGACGCCGCCGCGCCTCGCGCCGGCGAGCGCCGCTGCGGCCGGGATGACGGCGGTCGCGAAAACCGCGGGGCTGGTCGGGAGCGTCGGCCTCGTGCGGGGGACGCGCCTTCTTCTGGAGGTCAACCAGGTCGACGGCTTCGACTGCCAGTCCTGCGCCTGGCCGAGCCCGGATGGGGACCGGCATCGATTCGAGTTCTGCGAGAATGGCGCCAAGGCGGTGGCCGACGAGGCGACCCCGAGGCGGGTCGGCCGCGAATTCTTTGCGCGACACAGCGTCGTGGAGCTGGCGGCGCACGACGACCATTGGCTCAACGCCCAGGGCCGGCTGGTCGAGCCGATGGTGCTGCGGCCGGGCGGGAGCCATTACGCGCCGCTGGCGTGGGAGGAGGCGTTTCAATTGATCGCGGACGAGCTGCGCGCGCTGCCGGAGCCGGACGCCGCCGCGTTCTATACGTCGGGCCGGACCAGCAACGAGGCGGCGTTCCTCTGGCAATTGTTCGCCCGCGCGTACGGCACCAACAACCTGCCCGACTGCTCCAACATGTGCCACGAGTCGAGCGGCACGGCGCTCGGCGAGAGCATCGGCATTGGCAAGGGCACCGTGACGCTCGACGATTTCGCGCGCGCCGAGGCGATCTTCGTCATCGGCCAGAATCCCGGGACCAATCATCCCCGCATGCTGTCGGCGCTGGCCGACGCGCGCTCCCGGGGCGCGAAGATCGTCTCGATCAACCCGCTGCCCGAGGTCGGCGTGGAACGGTTCAAGAACCCGCAGGATTTCCTGCACCCGCTGAAGGCGTTCAAGACGCTGCTCGGCGAGGGCGAGCGGCTTTCCGACCTCTGGCTGCAGCCGCGGATCGGCGGCGACCTCGCGCTGTTCAAGGGGCTGATGAAGGCCCTGCTGGAGGCCGAGGACGCCGTGCCGGGCTCCGCCTTCGATGCGGCGTTCATCCGCGATCACACCCATGGTTTCGAAGCGCTCGTGGCGGATCTGCGCGCCACCGGCTGGGCGGAGATCGTGGCGGCGAGCGGGGTCACGGCCGAATCAATCCGTGCCGCCGCCGCGATCGCGCAGGCGTCGCGGGCGACGATCTGCTGTTGGGCGATGGGCCTCACGCAGCAGCCGGCGGCCGTGGCCACGATCCAGCAGGTGACGAACCTGCTGCTGCTCGGCGGTCACCTGGGGCGCCCGGGGGCGGGCGTGTGTCCGGTCCGGGGGCATTCGAACGTGCAGGGCGATCGCACCATGGGCATCTGCGAGAAGATGCCCGATGCCTGGCTGGACCGGCTCGACGCGGAGTTCGGCCTGCGCTCCCCGCGTCGCCACGGGCTGGATACGGTGGGGACGATCCGGGCGATGGCCGACGGGCGCGTGCAGGTCCTGGTCGCGATGGGGGGAAATTTCCTCTCCGCCACGCCGGACACCGGCTTCACCGCGGCGGCGTTGCGGCGCTCCCGGCTGACGGCGCATGTGGCGACCAAGCTCAATCGCGCCCACCTCGTCACCGGGCGCACGGGACTCATCCTGCCCTGCCTCGGCCGCAGCGAACGCGATGTGCAGGCGGCGGGCGAACAGTTCGTCACGACCGAGGATTCAATGGGCGTGATCAACGCCTCGCGCGGCCGGCTCGCGCCGGCGTCGGACCAGTTGCTGAGCGAACCCGCGATTGTGTGCCGGCTGGCGCGGGCGCTGTTCGCAGCGCGGCCCGGCGGTCCGGAACCGGCGGAGCCCGCCGTCCCCTGGGCGGCGTTCGAAGGCGATTACGACCTGATCCGCGAGCGGATCGCGCGCGTCGTGCCGGGTTTCACGGATTACAACCGCCGCGTGCGCTCCGGCCCGTTCCACCTGCCGAACCCGCCGCGGGATGCGCGGGAGTGGCGGACGCGCACCGGCCGGGCGAATTTCATCGTGGCGCCGATACCGCCGCAGGTCTCGCGGCCGGGCGAGTACCTGATGATGACGATCCGCACGCACGACCAGTTCAACACCACCGTGTACGGGCTGGACGATCGTTACCGGGGCGTGTTCGGCGGGCGCCGGGTGGTGTTCATGCACGAGGCGGATATCGCGGCGGCGGGCCTGCAGCAGGGGCAGCGCGTGGATCTCGTCAACCGCCACGGCGGCGTGGAGCGGGTGGCGCGGGCCTTCATGGTGGCGCCGTACCGCATCCCACGCGGCTGCGTCGCCACCTATTTCCCCGAGGCCAACGTCCTGGTGCCGATCGACAGCGTGGCGGCGCGCAGCAACACGCCGACGAGCAAATACGTGGTGGTGACCATCATGGCGAGCGCGGCGCAGGCGTGACGGCGGGCCGCCGGTTCCGTTCGGATCATGGAACTTAAAGGGGGTGGTGGCCGTCAAATAACCCATGAAAAACCCACACCTCGCCCTCTGTCTGCTTCTCGGGGCGGTGCCGGTCTTCGGCACTCCGGAAGCTCCGCCCAACAAGATCGTCGCCCGGGCTGAGGTGAATTTCTTCGAGCCGAAGAAGTTCACCGACGTGAAAGACTCCTCCATGGGAGACTACGAGCGGACGACCTATCTCGATCAGATCCGCGATCACCTGCTCGAACAGGCCAAGTATTACGTGCCTGAGAATCACACGCTGAGCGTGACGTTCACCGACATCGACATGGCGGGCGATTTCGAGCCCTGGCGTGGACCCCGCTTCGACGATGTCCGGATCGTGAAGGACATTTATCCGCCGCGGATGGTGCTCACGTTCCAGCTCCGCGACGGCGATGGCCAGGTGGTCAAGGAAGGCCGCCGCGAACTGCGCGACCTGGCGTTCCTGATGAAGATCACGATGGCGTTCCGGGACGACCCGGTCCGCCACGAGAAGGGGCTGATCGATGACTGGCTCCGCGCGGAATTCCCCCGCGTGCGCTCCAAGTAGCAGGCTCACTGGCCCCCGGATTTTGGGTGTATCGACGGCCGCGTGGCGTTTGACAACGCCCGCGGCCGTTTTTCTTTACCCCTCGCTTGAGCAACGCTGCTCCCGTCCCCGCTCTCCGCCTCGACAAGTGGCTGTGGTCCGTGCGCGTGTTCCGGACGCGAAGTCTCGCCGGCGACGCGTGCCGCGCCGGCAGCGTGGCGGTGAATCAAATTCCTGCTAAACCGGCCCGTGACGTGCGCCCGGGCGAGACGGTCACCGTGAAACAGGGGCTGATCCTGCGCACCTTGCGGGTCGTGGACGTTCCGAGGTCGCGCGTCGGTCCCAAGCTGGTCGCCGCATACTGCACCGACCTCACTCCTCCCTCTGAAATCGAGCGGGCGAAGGAGCAGTCCGTGCAGCATTTCCTGGCGCGGGAGAAGGGGAGCGGGCGCCCGACCAAGCGCGATCGGCGGCTGCTCGACCACCTCCTGGGTTGACCGCCGCCCAGCCATCGCCCGGGCCCTGGTCCCGAATTCCCTTGCCTAAACTCCAGCCCCATGCAGGTTGACGCCGCTTCGTACGAGAGAAAGCGTTAGATGACAGTATCTGGTGAGTCGTTGGCTGAGCGTATGGCTTAAGTGATGATTTCGAAACCCATAGTGGGAACGGACTGGCAGCGGACGGTCGATCTACGAGACATCACAGATGAGTAATTCCAAACTGTACGTCGGTAACCTGTCGTTCAAGACGACGGAAGACGAACTTCGCGCCGCTTTCGGCCAGTTCGGCTCCGTGACCGATGTCTACGTCGCCATGGACAAGATGACCGGCCGCCCGCGCGGTTTCGCGTTCGTCACCATGGGCACGGCTGAAGAGGCCAAGCAGGCTGCGGAGAAGATGAATGGCACCGATCTCGGTGGTCGTCAGCTGACGGTCAACGAGGCCCGTCCGAAGGAAGAGCGCCCGGGTGGCGGCTTCGGCGGCGGCGGCGGTCGCGGCTTCGGCGGCGGCGGTGGCGGCGGTGGCGGCCGTGGCTTCGGCGGCGGCGGCGGTGGTGGCGGCTACGGCGGTCGCGACCGCGATCGTGGCGATCGTCGCTACTAAGACTCCCGTTTCCTACGAGACGATTTTCGAGGGACGGAGCTCCTTTCGGGGCTCCGTCCTTTTTCTTTGCCCGAATTCGGGTATCGGACGCCGATTTCCCCGCCCAGGCAGCGCGGAGCGTCCGGGCTTCCGTTTCCTGCTGCCTGTCCTTTTGCTCCACTGCGCCCGGCGCGGTCTGTCATGCCTTTCAAAGCTCTTCAACTGTCCGAGTCCGTCCTGCGCGGCATCCAGGCCGCCGGCTACACCGATCCCACGCCGATCCAGCTTCGCGCCATTCCCGTCGTTCTCGGCGGCGGCGATCTGATCGGCTCCGCCCAGACGGGCACGGGCAAGACGGCGGCGTTCGCGCTGCCGATCCTGACCCGGCTGGCCGCCCACCGGCCTGGCGGCAATGCCCGCGTGCTCGTGCTCGAGCCCACGCGCGAGCTGGCGGCGCAGGTCGAGACTGCGTTTCGCGACTTCGCCCGTTTCACCAATATCCGCGCCGTGGCCATTTTCGGCGGCGTCGGCTACGGGCTGCAGCGCCAGGAACTCAAGCGCGGCGTCGATGTCATCGTCGCGACTCCGGGCCGGCTGATGGATTATCTCAAGGAAGGCACGATCAGCCTGCGTGACATTTCGATTCTCGTGCTCGACGAGGTCGACCGGATGCTCGACATGGGCTTCCTGCCCGTCGTGCGCGACATCATCGGCCGCTGCCCGAAGAATCGCCAGACGCTCTTTTTCTCCGCCACCGTGCCGCCCGAGATCCAGGCGGTCGCCTCGTTCGCCCTGCGCAATCCGACGCGCGTCGAGGTCGGCGTGAACCGCTCCGTCAACGAGTCGGTGAAACACGCGGTCTACCCGGTGGCGTTCGAGCAGAAGTTCGACCTGCTCCTCGCGCTCCTGGCAAAGACGGACTTCGACAGCGTCCTGGTCTTTTCCCGGACCAAGCACGGCGCCGACAAGATCGCCCGGCGGCTCAAGGCGGCCAATCATTCCGTCGCCGTCCTGCACGCGAACCGCTCCCAGAACCAGCGGCTCGAGGCCCTCGCCGGCTTCAAGTCGGGCAAGTACGAAGTGATGGTGGCCACGGACATCGCCGCCCGCGGGATCGATGTCGCGGGCGTGTCGCACGTCATCAATTACGATGTGCCCGAGAAACCCGAGGACTATGTGCACCGCATCGGCCGGACGGGCCGGGCGCAGGCCGTCGGCGATGCGTTCACGCTGGTCACGCCGGAGAACGCGAAGGATGTCCGGGACATCGAGCGCTTCATCGGCGCGAAGATCCCCGAACTCAGGCTCGAAGGGTTTCCGTACAAGCCGCTCGCGCCCCGGGCGCCGCAGCCGGTGCAGTCCGTCGCACGGAGGCAATCCGGCAATCAGCCGGGCACCCTGCAGCCGCGCGGCGGCTTCCGTCGTTTTCGCAGCCGCCGCTGAGCGACGGCGGCGCGGGCTTGCTGGTGCGGCAGGCAAGGGCGCAGGATCGCGCTTTCGCATGCCGACCGCCGCCCGCGTCAACCGCCACCTCAACGCCCTGCGCGCCTGCACCCGCTGTCCGCGGATGCACCGGCCTGCGGTCGTCGGCCGCCCCGCCGTCAGCCGGGTGCTGCTGGTCGGCCAGGCTCCCGGCGACAAGGAGCCGAAACTGGGGCGACCGTTCGCGTGGACCGCGGGCAGGACGCTGTTCAAGTGGTTTCACGGGGCGCTCGGCTGGACGGAGGACGACGTGCGCGACCGGATTTATTTCGCCGCGGTGTGCCGCTGCTTTCCGGGCAAGCGGCCCGAAGGCGGGGACCGCGTGCCGGCGCCCGACGAGATCGAGCGCTGCTCGGACTGGCTCGCGCGCGAGTTCGCGCTGTTGCAACCGCAGCTCGTGCTGCCGGTGGGGAAGCTGGCGATCGCGCAATTTCTGGGTGAACGGCCGCTGATCGACACGATCGGACGGAGCTTTCCGATCACCTATCGCGGCCACCCCGCCGAATGCATCCCGCTGCCGCATCCCTCGGGCGCGTCGCCGTGGCATCGCATGGAGCCGGGGATAACCCTGCTGGGCCGTGCGCTGAGCCTCGTCGCCCGGCATCCGGCCGTGGCGTCGGCAGGAGTCAGTTGACGCGGTTCCACACCGGCTCGCCGAGCACGGCGGCGCGGGCGATGCGGGCGGAGGTGGTTCGCATCTCGACCATGCCCTCAGGGCTGCAGAAGGCGGCGTGGCACGTGACGATGAGATTGGGGGTGGCGGCCTCCTCCGGCGTGCGGAGCGGCTCGTTTTCCACCACGTCGAGCCCGGCGCCGCCGAGGTGGCCGGAGCGGAGCGCGGCAAACACCGGCGCCTTTCGCACGATGTCGCCGCGGGCGGTGTTGACGAGAAAGGTCCCCGGTCGCAGGCGCGCGACTTCCTTTTCTCCGATGAGCCCGCGGGTCTCGGCCGTCAGCGGGCAGTGAAGGGAGAGCGTATCGGCCCGGCGCAGCAACTCGTCAAGTGACGCCACGCGTTCGATTCCGACCGCCTTGTGCGTGCCGCTGGGCACATAGGGATCGAAGAAGACCACCTTGAAACCCAGCGCCTTCGCGCGCAGGGCGGTGGCGGTGCCGATGCGGCCCAGCCCCACCAGGCCGAGTGTCTGCGTGCTGAGCCGGCGCATCTTCGACGCGACGGCGATTTTCCAGCCGAGGCGGCCGGCCTCGGCGTGCAGCGGGAACAGCTGGCGGTAGAGGGCGAGGGTGAGCGCGATCGCGTGGTCGGCGACCTCCTCGGTGCCGTAGTCGGGAACATTGCAGACGGGAATCCCCGCGCGGGCGGCCGCGGCGATGTCGACCGTGTCGAAGCCGACCCCGTTGCGGATGATTGCGCGGCAGCGGCGCAGGCCCGCGATGACGCCGGCGCCGACGAGCGGTCCGTGCCACAGGATGAGGGCCTGCGCGTCGAGCACCGTGGCGGGGATCGGGTCGTCGAAGTCGAGCCGAACGGTCGCGAGGTCGGCGACGTCCTGCAAAAAAGGTCGTTCCACGCTGGCTTCGTTGTCCGTGAACTTGAACTCCTTGGGGCAGAGGATGACGACGGAGGGGCGCAGGCTCATGGATTGGTTTGACCACGGATTACACGGATGCCACGGATGCCGCAAAGACGTATCCGTGCCCTCCGTGAATCTCCCGCTCAAGTCCGCCCTGGTTTTCGTCGCGCTCGTGCTGCTCCCAGCGCTGCACGCCCAGCGCGAGAAGCTTCCTCCCGACGACCTGGAATACGTCGAGAAGACATGGCCCCAGGCGAAGAAGACGATGACCGGCATTCGTTACATCATCGAGAAGGAGGGCGAGGGCCCGATGCCGAAGCCGGGCGACAAGGTGAATGTGCTCTACGTCGGCCGGCTGCTGGACGGCAAGGTCTTTGACCAGGCGCAGGATCCGGCGCAGCCGTTTTCGTTCCGCGTCCGCCGCGAGGCCGTCATCGAGGGCTGGGATCAGATCCTCCAGTTGATGAAGAAGGGCGAGAAACGCCTCGTGATCATTCCGCCCGAGCTCGCCTACGGCACGCGGGGCCAGCCGCCGAAGATCGGCCGCAACGCCACCCTCGTCTTCGAGATCGAGCTGCTCAGCTTCGGCAAGGAATAGCCGGGCACGCGCCGGTTTCGTCAGGACTCGGCGGGGGACGACAGGCCCCGCTCAACCGCTCCGCGCTTTCCGCTCGCGGGCCGAGCGCCCCTGGGCCAGCAGGTTGTCGGTTGTATACAAGGCGAGCGCAGCCCAGATGAAACTGAAACTCACGAGGCGGCCGCGCGAGAAAGGTTCGTGGAAGAACCACACGCCGAGGGCGAGCTGGACGCTGGGAGCCACGTACTGGAGCAGGCCGAGGGTCGACAGCCGGATGCGGCGCGCGCCGTAGGCGAAGAGGAGCAGCGGCACCGCGGTGATGATGCCGGCGCTGAGGATCAGCACGTGGGTGGTCGCGTCGACGCGCCCTAGGGCTCCCGCGCCATTCGCCTGTCGCCAGGCCAGAAACCCGACGGCCAGCGGCGAGAGCAGCAGCGTTTCCACGGCGAGTCCCGTCACGGCCGGCAGCGGCGAACGTTTGCGCATGAGGCTGTACGCGCCCCAGGTGCCGGCGAGGAGCAGGGCGATCCACGGCGCGCGACCGGACTGCACGATCAGCAGCACCACCCCGGCGCCTGCGAGAGCGATGGCGATCCACTGGGCCCGCCGCAGGTGCTCGTGCAGGACGAAGCGCGCGGTGGCGACGTTGACGAGCGGCACCAGGAAGTATCCGAGGCTGGTTTCGATCACGTGCCCGGTATTCACGCCCCAGACGTAGCCGAGCCAGTTGCCGGTGAGGAGCAGGCCGCCCAGTGCGTTGATCGCGACGAGTCGCGGGGTGCGCAAGGCTTCGGCGATGGCTCCGAACCCGCCTTGCCACGCGACGATCGCCAGGAGCAGGACGAGCGACCAGACGTGCCGGTGGGCGATCAGCTCGACTGCATTCACGGCGGCGAGCTGCGTCCAATACAGGGGCACAAGACCCCAGAGGAAGTAGCACAACACCGCGGCGCCCGCGCCGCGCGCGGACGCCGAATCGGGATAAGGAATGCGGTTCACCGGCTGACGTTCCGGGTGCGACGGGCGGGGTCAAACCCGCACCGGGGTGTACCGGTCTCCGTCGGAGCGGGGTGCGCCCGTCCGCCACCGGATTGCTCCGACTACTTGCCGCCGGCGCGCGTGAAGCCGTAACGCTCGCGGAACTCGGCGGCTGCCTGGGTCTGCGCGGCCTCGCCGGTGGCACCCGCCGCCGTGAGTTCCGCCGTGCGCTTCTCCACCCAGCGGCGGCGGAAGCTCTCTTCCACGTCGGCGGCGATGGCGGTGTTCTCCTTCGGGCGGTCCGATTTCTTGGCGAAGAGGCAACCGGAGGAGAAGGCGAGCGTGGTCAGGCTCACGGTCAGGAAAAGGGCTTTGGTCATGTTAAAATCGGGTTTAATCGTGTAATCGGCCGCCGGTGGCGGCGAGGTAATCTTTTTTGGTTTCGCGCTCGTGTCGAAAGAGACGTTGGTACGTCGCATGAGCAACGAGCCGTCCTCCTCTCCCGCCCCCCTGCGTTTGAAGCCGCGCCTTCGCCCGGCCGAGGGCGCGATTCCAGAGGCGCCCGTGGAGGCGCCGGTTGCGCCGGTCGTGCTCGAGGAGGCGCCGCTCGATCCCCGGGCGCGGCTGCGTCCAAGACTGTCTCCTCCTTCCGCGGAGGCGTCGGCCCCGGGCACCCGGCCGCTGGTCGCCCCGCCGCCTGCGGTGCCCGCGACTTCTCCGGCCGCCGCGACGCCAACTCCCGCGGACAAACCGTTCGTACCACCGCTTTTCATCACCGATCCGGCCCCTTCCGCTCCAGCGGCGCCTGCTGCGGGGGATCCCGGCGCCGTGCTGATCGGCGATCCGGGGAAGTTTCGCCTGAAGCCGAAGGCGCCCGCGGCGACCACGGGCGGAGCGTCGACGCCGCCCATTCCGCCCTTGTTCCTGCCCGACGATGCTCCGCCGTCCGTTCCCGGAAGCGTGACCGGGCAGTCGTTTACGGCACCGGGTGGCTCCACCCCGGCCTTCGCGTTGCCGGGCCAGTCCGGCACGGTGGGGCGCGCCGGACGAACGCTTCCCCCCTTTCCGGTTCCGCACGTGAAGATGAAGGCGCCCGAGCCGGTGCCGGAGCCGGAACTGACCGTGCCGGTCGGAGGCGGGGCGCGCGTGGGCTGGAAGAAGCCGCTCTTCGTTCTGCTCGGCGTCGCCGCGATCGTCGCGGGCATCGTGGCGGGCTGGCCGCACCTCCCGGCGGAAATTGCGATCGCCGGTTATACCGTGCGCACCAAGCCCGGATTCTCCGTTTCCAAGGGAAGTGCGGCGACCGCCGCTCCGGCCCCGACGCCGTCGGAAACCCTAAACAAGCTCGCGCACCTTCCCGGCAACGCCATCGACAAGGCGCAGGAGGCGCTCGCCGCCCGCCGCGCGAGCGGCCAGGATCGCGTGGATGCGGCAGCCCGGGGCGATGATGCGCCGGCGACCGCCTCGAACGCCGCCAAGCCGGCTGACACCGTCGCCCGCCCGGTGCCGTCCGGCACCGCGGTCAGCACCCATGCCCCCGGCGGCACGGTGCCGCCCGCCGTCGTGGCCGCGCCCGAAGCAGGGCCCGAACTGAAGGCCTTCGTGACCCACGCGCGGATCAGCGGCATCTTCCAGGGCAATCCGCCGCGCGCCGTCATCAACGGCAAGCTCACGCGGGCGGGGGAGGTCGTGGACGAGGGATTCGGCATCGTCTTCGACGGCCTTGATGGCGACCGGAAGAACCTCGTGTTCAAGGATCGTACGGGTGCCAGCGTGACCCGCCGCTTCTGAACCCCTTCGGCGCAGTCAGCGCAGCGCCTCGCGCACGGCCTTCAGCACGGCCGGGTCGGTGGCCACGGCGGTCAGTCCGTTCACCACGAACTGGATGCCGATGCAGAGGATCAGAAAGCCCATGACTTTCGAGAGGGCGTTCATGCCGTTGGCGCCGATCACCCGCACCACGCGTTCCGAAAGGCGGAGGGAAACGTAAGTGATGACGGCGACGATCAGGATGCCGAGGATGATCGCGGCGTAGTCGTACCAGCCGCGGGCGAGCGAAGTGAAACCGATCGTGACCGCGATGGAGCCGGGGCCGCTCAGCATCGGCATCGCGAGCGGCGAAAACGAAACGTCCCGCTTGGCGCGGGCCGCCGCCTCGTCAGGACGGTGCGCCCCGCGGCCCGGGGACCCCATCAGCAGGTCAAAACCGATGCCTGCGACCAGGAGGCCGCCGGCGATGCGCAGGCCCGGAATCGAAAGGCCGAAGAAGCCCATGATGAACGTGCCGCCCACGAGGAAGCCCACCAGGATCACGACCATGTAGATGCACGCCCGCCGCAACTGCTCGAGGCGCCGCTCGGTGGAATCGCCATCCGTGATGGCCAGGAAGGTGGGCGCGGCCGCGAGCGGGTTGATCAGCGGCAGGAGCGCGATCACCGTGCCGAGGGCCAGCTCCCAAAAGTGGCGGATGTCAGGCATCGTTGGAACCGGAGAAGCAGGCGTTCTCAATCAGAGGCGGGCGATGCCGGCCGGCAACCCTCCGCGGGCCGCCCGCGGCGCGTCACCAGACGTCCACCGGCCCTTTCGGGACCGGGATGGCATCGCGGGCCACGCCGGCGGGCTCGTCTTCCCGCATGAAGGACGGCACCATCGGGGCGGGGGCATATTGCGGGCGGAGTTCGCCGCGGTCGTCACAGAAAGGACGGCGCCAGGCGAGGAACTCCTCGACGGCGGCGTCGAAGTCGGCCCGCGAACGGATCTCGAGGATGCGCCGCTTGAACGGCTTCGCCGGGCCAAAACGCCGGGCGTACCACGGGGCGACCCGCCGGAACAGGCGCGGGCCGTGGTCCTCGCCGTAGAATTCGAGGTAGCGTTCGAAGTGCCGCCGCATGACCCGGAGCCGCTCGGCGAGGTCCGGCTCCGGCAGGAGTTCGCCCGTCCGGAGCAGGTGGGCGGTGCGGCGGAAGATCCATGGATCGTAGAACGCGCCGCGCCCGATGCTCACTCCCGCGCAGCCGGTGGCGTCGAGCATGTGCCGCGCGCCCTCCGGCGTCGTCACGTCGCCGTTGCCGATCACCGGAATCTCCCGCACCGCCGCGACGACCGCGCGGATGCCGGCGAGATTGACGCTGCCCGCAAAGCCCTGGGCGCGCGTGCGGCCGTGGACGAAGATCGCCGCGACGCCGACGTCCTCGAGCACGCGCGCCAGGTCGGGCGCGGTGAGGTTGTCCTCATCCCAGCCGAGCCGCATCTTCGCCGTCACGGGGATGCGCACCGCCGCCACCATGCCGCGCACCAGCGCGGCGGTGCGGTCGAGCTCGGTCATCATGGCCGAGCCGCCGCCGATCTTCACGACCTTCCGCACGGGGCAGCCCATGTTGATGTCGACCGACTGCGCGCCGAGCTCCTGGCAGGCGACCGCGGCGTCACGCATCTCCTCCGGCACGCTGCCGAAGAGCTGGATGGCCAGCGGACGATCGGCCGGCGCGGAGGCGACGAGCCGGCGGGCGCCGGGATTGCCCTCGAGCAGCGAACGGGCGTTCACCAGGTCGGTCGTGGCCCAGCCCAGTCCGCCGAGCTCGCGCACCGTCACGCGCATGGGCAGGTTCGTGTATCCGGCGAGCGGAGACAGGAAGAGGTTGGAGCCGAGTTCGTAGGGACCGAGGCGCACGCGGCTCCAAGGGAGCGTGAAGCAGGATGCGGCGCAAGCCCACCGCGGGCTGGCCTCGGGGAATCCCCTATCGGAAAACCCGGGCATTCCGTATTTGCGCGTCACGGGCCCCGTGGATTCAGTCTCGGCTCGCGCCGACGGAGCCCCGGCGTTCCGCAAGGGACGGACCGGCGACCGGGCGTGTTTCAGCCGTCATCGCCGCCATGCACCTGCTTCACCTCGAGGATTCCGCCGCGGACGCGGAGCTTCTCGGCCGGCTTATCCGCCGCGAATGGCCGGCATGCGAGATCCGCGTCGTGGCCACCGCGGCGGAGTACCGCGCCGCCCTGGAGCGCGGCGGCTTCGACCTGATCCTCTCGGATTATTCGCTGCCGGGTTTCGACGGTCTCACCGCGCTGTCGCTGGCGCGCGCGCGGTTTCCCGAGACGCCGTTCCTCTTCCTTTCCGGCACGATCGGCGAGGAGCGGGCGGTCGAGGCGCTGAAGTGCGGTGCGACGGACTATGTGCTCAAGGACCAGCCGACCCGGCTCGTCCCGGCCATCCGGCAGGCGTTCGCCCTGCTGGTGGAGGCGGACCGGCGCCGCCGGACCGAGGCGGCGCTGCGGGAGAACGAGGAGCGGTTCCGGCAGATCACCGAAAACGTGGTGGAGCTGATCGCGCTGCTCGACCTGAAGATGGCCCGGATCTACGCCAATCCGGCGTACCGTGACCTCCTGGGTGAGGGCGCGGTGCTGCCGGGGGTGGATGCGTTCGGCGAGGTGCACCCGGACGACGTGGAACGGGCGCGGGGGGCGTTTGCCGCGGCGATCCGCACCGGGGTACCGCAGCGCTGCGAATACCGCCTGCTCCTGCCCGACGGCGGCGTGCGGGAGATCGAGGCGCACGCCAGCGTGCTGCGGGACTCGGCGGCGCGGGTCGTGCACGTGCTGCTGGTGTCGCGCGACGTCACGGCGCGCCGGGAGGACGAGGCGCGGCTGCGGGAGCAGGCCTCGCTGCTGGACCGCGCCCGCGACGCGATCATCGCGACCGATCTCGATCATCGCATCGCCTACTGGAACGCCAGCGCCGAGCGGCTCTACGGGTGGAAGGCCGGGCAGGTGTACGGACACCGCCTCGACACGCTGGAGCTCGACTACGACCCGGCCCGCTTCGCCGCGGCGCGCGCGCAGCTCCTGGCCACCGGCGAGTGGCGCGGCGATTTCCGGCTCCGGACCAAGGCGGGCGACACGGTCCTGGTGGAAAGCACCTGGAGCCTGGTGATGGAAAACGACGGGCGTCCGCGCTCGATCCTGTACATCGACACCGATGTCACCGAGCGGAAGAAGCTCGAGACCCAGCTCCTGCGGGCGCAGCGCATGGAAAGCATCGGCACGCTGGCGGGAGGGGTGGCGCACGACCTCAACAACGTCCTCACTCCGATCCTGCTCGCGATCGAGTTGCTCGCCGGGAAGGTGAGCGATGAGGAAGACCGCCGGTTGATCGAGAAGACCAAGGCCAGCGCCACCCACGGCGCGGCGCTGGTGCAGCAGTTGCTCGCCTTCGCCCGCGGCGGCGATGCGAAGCGCACCCGGCTCAACCTCGGCGTGGCGCTGGGCGAGCTCGGGCCGCTCATCCGCCAGAGCCTACCGGCGTCGATCCAGTTTTCCGCCCCGCCGAACGGGGACACGTGGCCGATCCATGCCGACGCGACGCAGTTCAACCAGGTCCTGATCAATCTTTGCATCAACGCCCGCGATGCCATGCCGCAGGGCGGCCGGATCGAGCTCGTGACGGGGAACGTCATGGTCGATGCCGCGCTCGCCGCGGCGAATCCGGGCACGCGGCCGGGTCCGTTCGTGCGCCTGTCCGTGATCGACACGGGCACCGGCATCCCGCCGGCGATCGTCGACAAGATCTTCGATCCGTTCTTCACCACCAAGACGGCCGGCAAGGGCACCGGGCTCGGGCTTTCGATGGTCGCCGGCATCCTGAAGAGCCATGGCGGTTTCGTGCAGGTCGAAAGTGAGCCGGGCCGCGGCTCTTGCTTTCACCTGCATTTTCCGGCGATTCCGGAATCAGCACCCGGTCCGTCGGGCAGGACGGCCGGCGCCCTGCCGGAGCGACGCGAGGGCGAGGCGATCCTGCTGATCGACGACGAGCCCGTCGTGCGCGACACGCTGCAACTGTTGCTCGAGCGCGCCGGCTATCGCGTGATCCCGGCGGGAGACGGGCTGACCGGCGTGAAGCGCTTCGATGAGAATGCCGGCGAAGTGGCGCTGGTGATTTCCGACATGATGCTGCCGGACATCGTCGGCACCGAGGTGGTGCGCCAGGTCCGGCGGCGCGAGCCGGCGGTCCCGGTGATCGCGATCAGCGGCATGATGGCCTCGGGCGATTTCGACGAGCTGCTGCAGCTCGACCCGCCGGTCGAGTGTCTCGCCAAGCCGCTCACGCCGGCCAACCTGCTCGCCGCGGTGCGGCGTGGCATCGCGGCGCGGCGGGGTAGTCCGGCCGCGGCATCGCGAAGCTGAGCGCGCGGGCGCGCCCGGGCGCGTCATGACGTGATTCAGTCTTGTCCCGCGCGCCTCGCGGCGCAGCATCCCGGCGCCTTCGCTTCCAGCGTGCCGATGCCCTCCCGCCGCCCCAGGGGAAAATCCTCTCCTGCCGCCGACCGCAGCACCGCTGCCGCGCCCGCGGCCGGGGGGCGCGATGCCCGGTTGCGTGCGGTGTGGAACGCCTCCGACACCGCGTGCTACATTTGCGACAGCCTGCGGGGTCCCCGCGGGATCGTACGCGACTTTCGTATCCGGGATGTCAACACCGCGGGCCTGCGGCTGTGCCCCTGCGGGCGCGGCGACCTGATCGGGCGCGGCCTGAGCGAATGTTTCCCGACGCTCTGGCCGGGAGGGCGCTTCGTGCACGAGGTTCAGGTCCTCGAAACCGGCGGGATGCACGCCGAGGAGTGCCGCTTGGAGCTGCCAGGCGCGGGCGAGCGCTGGTTTGAGAAGCAGATCCGGCGCAGTGAAGCGGGCATCGCCCTGTTCCTGCGCGACGTCACCGAGCGCCGGCAGACCGCCGATCTGATCGGCCGCTGGCGCCGGGAGCTGGTCGAGGCGCAGCGGATGGGCCGGATCGGCAGCTGGCTCTGGGACATCGGGCCGGACGAGGTGATCTGGTCCCACGAGCTCTACCGCATCGCGGGCCGCGAGCCGAAGGAACCGCCGCCGCGCTACGCCGAGCACGCCCGCCTCTACCGGCCCGAAAGCTGGGCGCGCCTCCAGGCCGCCGTCGAGGCGTGCCTGGCGGGCGGGGAGGCCTACGAACTCGAGCTCGAGCTGGTGCGGCCCGACGGGAGCACGCGCTGGATCGTGGCCCGCGGTGAGGCCGGCCGGGATCGCTCCGGGCGGATCGTGCTCCTGCGCGGCACGCTGCAGGACATCCACGACCGCAAGGTCGCCGAACTCAGCCTGAAGGCGCTGCCCCAGCGCATCCTCGAGGCGCAGGAGACGGAACGGCGCCAGGTCGCGCGGGAACTGCACGACGGCGTGAGCCAGTTGCTCGCGTCCGCCCTTTACCGGCTGCATTCGCTGGAAAACGGCGTCCCTGCCGCCTGGCGCCCGGGCGCGCCGCGGCCGTCAATGTCGTGCGGCAGGCTCTCGCCGAAGTGCGGCAGATTTCGCACGGGCTGCGTCCGCGCATCCTCGACGACCTCGGGCTCGATCCGGCGCTGCGAGCCCTGGCCCGCGACCTGCGGCTGCGCACCGGCATGCGCATCACCCTGCGGCTTCCCGGCGGAAAGCCCGCCCTTCGCCTGCCGCCGGTGCTGGAACAGGCGGTCTACCGCATCGCCCAGGAGGCTCTGACGAACATCGAGCGGCACGCGGCGGCGCAACGCGTGAGCCTGCGGCTGATTCGCCTCGCGTGCAGCGTGCGGCTCACCATCCGCGACGATGGCCGCGGTCCCGCGGCGGCGGCCGGCGGCCAGGCACCCTCATCCGGCCTCGGCCTGCGCCACATGCACGAGCGCGCCCAGCTGGCGGGGGGGACGTTTGCATTCAAATCCGCCCCGGGCGGCGGCACGCTGGTCATCGTCGAACTTCCGCTCGCGCCCGGTATCCCGGACCAGGTTTCGCTCGTCTCCCCACCGTCGCTTCCGGCGTCCTAATCATGCCCGTCCTGTCCTCCTCGCTCCGTGTTCCCTCGCCTTCGTTTCCCACCGCTCCCGGCCTGCGCCGCGCCCGTTTCGCGTGGCCGGCGCCGTGTCCGGTGACGGCGGCGGGCTCCGCGCCCAACCCAGCCGCGTCGGGCGCGCCCCAGGGGCATGGCGGTCCCAGCCCGACCGGAGCGCCCGATGTCGCCGCCGCGTCCGAGGCGGGTGCGGCCCCGGGCGAGACCAGCGGGCCGTCCCCAGATGTCGTCCGCGTCTTGCTCGCCGACGACCACCCCCTCCTGCGCGAGGGCGTGAAATCCTGTCTGGCTGCAGCGCCGGGCATCAAGGTCGTGGGTGAAGTCTCCGATGGGGGCGACGTGGTCGCACGAGCCGCGGAGCTGAGTCCCGACGTCGTCCTGATGGATCTGAACATGCCGGGCCTGAATGGCCTCGAGGCGACGGAACGGCTCCGGCGCGAACTGCCCGCCGTCCGGGTGCTGGTCTTCACCATTCATCATGAACCGCAGTACGTGGCGCAGTTGCTCCGGGCCGGCGCGCATGGATACGTCACCAAGGACGCTCCGCCGGACGAGCTGATGGCGGCGCTGCGCCGGGTCGGCCGGGGCGGGACGTACTTCAGCAGCGAGGTGGCCCAGGGTTTTCTCGGGGCGCAATTGTCGGGCGTGGGGCGCAACGGCGCGGTGCGCCTGCAATCGCTCTCCCCGCGCGAACTCGAGGTCCTCAAGTTGATCGCAGACGGATTGGGCAACAAGCAGATCGCGGCGCGGCTCGATCTCAGCACGCGCACCGTCGAGACCCACCGCGAACGGATCATGCGGAAGCTCGACCTGCACAGCGTCGCCGCACTCACGCGTTTCGCGGTCGCGCAGGGCCTGGTGGGTTTGGAGTGACCCCGCGGGATCCGCGCCGGGCGGTTCGCGCGTCGGAGTTCGCCCGTGAAAACCGGCCGCGTCAGCCCAAGGCCGCCTTCATCCGGCGGATCGCCTCGACGAGGGTCGCTCGCGGGCAGCCGAAGTTGAGCCGCACGTGCGAGCCTTTGGGCGCGCCGAAGGGGACGCCGTCGCTCAGGCCCGCTCCATGCCGCTCGAAGTGGGCGACCGGCTGGTCGAGCCCGAGGGCCTCCACATTGAGCCAGAGCAGGTAGGTCGCTTCGACGGGCGCTTCCACCCGGATGCCGGGCAGTTCGCGCGCCACGGCGTCGAGCAGGTAATCGCGGTTGCCGCGCAGATAGGCGAGGAGCGCCTGACGCCAGGGCTCGCCGTCGCGGTACGCCGCTTCGCAGGCCACGAACCCGAGGCAGGTGACTTCGGCCACGATCCCGGCGGTGGCCCTTACGAAGCGGGCGCGGCGCATCGCATCGGGGATAATGGCGAGCGAGGTGCCGAGGCCCGGAACATTGTAGGTCTTGCTCGGGGCCATCAGCGTCACGGTGCGGGCCGCGATTTCCGGCGAGAGCAGGGCGGTCGGCACATGCGGCAGGCCGGATTCGAGGATGAGGTCGCAATGGATCTCGTCCGAGCAGAGGATGAGATCGTGCCGGAGGCAGAAGTCGGCGAGCCGCTCCAGTTCGTCGCGGCGCCAGACGCGCGCGAGGGGGTTGTGCGGGTTGCACAGGTAGAACAGCCGGGTGCGAGGCGTGACGGCCCGCTCGAGGGCCTCCCAATCGATGACCCAGCGTCCGCCGCCCGCAGCGTCGTGCGCCCAGGGGACCGTGACTGCGACGCGCCCCCCGTTTTTCGGCGCCGACATGAACGGTGGATACACCGGCGCCAGCGACAGGACTTCGTCGCCCGCCGCAGCGAAGGCCTGGGCGGTGACGTTCAGGCCGACCACGAGTCCGGGCAGCCACACGATCCAGGAGGGCTCGATCTTCCAGCCGTAGCGGCGTTCCATGGCCTCGACTACGGCGGTGACCGTGGAGGCGACCGGCCGCGCGTAGCCAAAGATCCCGTGCGCCACCCGGTCCTGCAGCGCGGCGATCACCGGCGGCGGCGACGTGAAATCCATGTCCGCCACCCACAGGGGCAGGATGTCCCGGCCGGCATACTTCTGCCATTTCTGCGAGTCGGTACCGCGACGGTCGGGCCCGTGGTCGAAATCGAAAACGCTCATCGGGTGGCCAGCTCAAACGGAAGCGGCCGCGGGCACCACATCGAAGCGTGTGCTAAGGCGGTGACCCGTGCCGAAATTTCCCCGCCGCCTGGCGCACCGCGGGTCGAAGTTTCCCACCGCCTTCGACCCGCCGGGTGGCAACCTGCGCAGGACCGGGCGGTTGTGCGGTGCGGACGACTGGTCCGCCGTGTGCGAAAGGGAGTCACCGAAACCCAAACAGATCCTTCCACAATCAACCGGAAAACTCCCATGAGACTCGTTCGTTACACCTATCCTTCGTTCCGCCGCCTGGCGCCCTCCTATGGCGCGCTGCAGCGCTCTCCGTGGTCCGGCCTCGAGTCGGAGATCGATCGGCTCTTCACGTCGGCGCTTTCCGACTTCGGCGGCGTGGGCGCGAACCGGTTCCCGGTCGACCTGTACGAGGACAACAACAACACCTACGTCCGCGCGGAGCTGCCCGGCGTAAACCGTGAAGACATCAACGTCGAGATGACCGACGGCTATCTCACGATCACCGCGGCGCGAAAGACCACCGGCGCCGACGGCAAGCCGCAGGAGGCTTTCTCGTTCAGTCGGGCCGTCAGCATCGCCGACGAGGTGCAGGCCGACCAGGTCGCCGCCGCCTACGAGAACGGCGTGCTCACCGTCACGCTGCCCAAGCGTGAGGAAGCCAAGCCCAGGAAGATCAGCGTCGCGGTGAAGTAATCGCCACCGCGCTCTCCCCCTCACTTCAACCACTCATTCCCATGTCACTCTTCAATTCCCTCATTCCCTCCCTCTCGGGCAAGCCGGCCGGCACTGCTCCCGATTCGTCCCGCGAACTCGCCTACAGCGTGAAGCCCGTCTTCGAGCTCAAGGAGACCGAGGAGGCCTTCGGCGCCACCGTGTATCTGCCCGGGGTCGCCAAGGAGGGCCTCGAGATCACGGCGGAGGAAGGCCAGATCCGCATCGTCGGGCGCCGGGCGTGGAAACAGCCCGAGGGCTGGACCGCGCTGCATCGCGAGAGCGCCGACGCGCCGTTCGAGCTCGTGCTGAGCCACGAAAACGCGATCGACGTCGAGAAGATTGCCGCGGAGCTGCGCGATGGCGTGCTGCGGGTCTCCCTGCCCAAGCACGAGGCGCTCAAGCCGCGGAAGATCGCAGTCTCGTGATTTGAAACCATGGATCCCGGGGCGTCGTCTCCGGGATCCGTCCGCAGGACAATAGTCCAAACCAACCGCCGGGTGCTCGTCTGCAGCCCCGGCGTTTTATTTTGCCCGCGCGGCGGGCGCCGCCACGGTCGGGGCGTGAAGCCTGATCCGGCGCCGGAGCGGACCGCGGCGGAGGCCGCGGTCGCCGGCCCCGTGCTCTTTTTCGACGGCACCTGCGGCCTCTGCCAGCGGCTGGTCCGCTGGCTCCTGCGTTGGGACCGCGCCGGGCGCCTGCACTTCGCTCCACTGCAGTCTCCAGTCGCGCAGGCGTACCTGCGCCGGCACGGGCTGCCGACGGAGGACTTCGACTCGCTCATCTTCGTGCCTGACTGGCAGCGGCGTCACCGGCCCGAATTCCTGCGGCGGACGGCCGGCGCG
>ERZ761602.528-NODE-528-length-81990-cov-6.985464_pt1 | contig 81990 bp, 70 predicted proteins | sample MGYA00512165_ERZ761602 | MGnify/ENA primary metagenome ERZ761602 (study PRJEB28899, sample SAMN02445085) | bioreactor sludge metagenome | biome: EBPR sludge; isolation source: Thorneside wastewater treatment plant | place: Australia: Brisbane, Thorneside Wastewater...
GAGCTCATCCTGGCGCTGGTCGCCGAAGGTTACGGCTCTCAACTGGTCTTGGCCGGCGATCTGGCCCGCCAGTCTTATTGGCCGGCCTATGGCCCCGGACGTGGTCCGGGCCTCACCTACCTCCTGTGGCGTTTCGTGCCGTGGCTTCACGAGCGGGGTGTGTCCAGGGCTCAAGTGAAGACTCTGCTGGTGGAAACGCCTGCTCGGCTGCTGCAAATAGATTCAGGCTGAACTGGGCTTGCGGCCGGCGGCCCGGCCGGCGCAGACGCCGTCTCCAGACGCCGTCACCAGACGCCGTCACCGCCCCAGGTGCGGCGCCGCGCCAGCGCGGTAGGCCCGCGGCGACACGCCGGCAATCTGCTTGAACGCCTTCGAGAAATGCTGAACGTCGGCGAACCCGCACTCGTCCGCGATATGCTGCGCTGAATGCCGGGAACTGCGGAGGAGCTCCTGGGCGCGCTGCACACGCAGCTGGGTCAGATAGCGGTGCGGTGACGTGCCAAACGTCTGTCGAAAGAGCGCTGTGAAGTGCGATGGCGAAAGCTGGGCCCGCCGCGCCATGTCGGCCACGGTCAGCGGCTCGGCCATGTGGAAGGAGAGGAACGCGGTTATCCAGTTTAGCGCTTGCGGCTGGCTGATCTGCGCGTTCGCCAGGCGGCTGAAGTCCTGCAGGAGCGTCAAAACCAGGCCTGTTGCCAGGTGCTGGGCGTGGAACTGGCTGAGAGCATCCCGTTGTTGCCACAGGCCGATCATTTTCAGCATGATCGTGCGAAATTGTTCAGGGTCTGAAGGCCGGAATACCACCGGGATCTTCACCGCCGGGATATCGTTCAGGCGCGGCTGCAGCAGATGACGCAGAGCGGTCAGATCAGTATGGATCGGCCGCGTCACAAAACTCTCTTCACGCTGGGCGTTGTAGAAGATGTCAAAATGCGCAAACGGCGTGATCGTATTGGTCACCCCGTCGAGCGTGTGCAGCTCATCGGGCTGGATCAGACAGAAGTGGCCCGGTGGGACGTCATAGCTGGTATCCGAGAGGGTGACAACGCAACGCCCTTCTTGGACATAGATCAAGAGATAGTCCAGCAGGCGCCGTTGATCAGTTCGCCAGGGTTTTCGGACGGCGAAATCGGCCACCCGGATGAACGGCAGAATCGGTGCGGGCAACATGAGCGATCTCCGCTGGGTGTCCTGGGTGTTAGTGGGTGATCATCGTTTTTGACAAAGAGATCGCCTGATCATACAACCGAACACAGCCGAACGTATCCTATTATTTGGCGCACAGAGTGACAAATGCCCTGCCCGCATTTACAGGCTGAATGAGGTTGACTGGCGGCTTCTGCAGGCAGGGAGAGCCCGCAGCCGAACCACGAATACTCAAGGAGGCACTTGACATGGCAACCGTCGAAATCGACAATCTGGGGATACCGCCGTTGGCCGGCCTGTGCAGCTATGCGGAGGCCTGCCGTCCCGGTTACGAGGTGGAACAGACGGTTGATCTGCTGAAGCGCTACAACTACGTGGCGACGCGCCTCAACGCCATCTTCGCCGCCCACCTGGCCCACACCCCGGAGTGGGAGGTTAAGTGCGCCCTAAGCCTGCACCTCTGGCTGGACGCCGAACATAGCGCCGCGCTGCGCCGCCGCGTGGGCGAGATGCGCGAGCCGCCGCTGCATTTGGACCAGGTCCCCGAGGCGCGCCTGCAGGCCTGGCTGGAGGAGGTCCTCCGCGCGCGGTCGACCGTCGAATTGCTGATCGGGGTCTACCGGGTCGTCAAGCCGGCGCTGATCGAAGCGCTCACGCGCCACCTGGCGGAGATGAACCCGCTCGCCGATCACCCGACCCGCCGTACACTGACGCTCATCCTGCGCGAGCAGCAAGAAATGGTCGCCTGGGGGGCTCAGGCGCTGGCGGCGCTAACCCGTCGGGCGGAGGCCGCCGCCGAGGCGGCCAGCTGGGAGCAGCATCTGCAGGCCTACCTGGCGGCCGCCGGCGGCATTGCCGGCCCCGCCCTTCCGGAAGGGCCGCGTCTGCCGGCCCCGCGTGCGGATGGCCGGCCCTATGAAATGGACGCCGTGCCGCAGCGTGACGGGCGCTTCCACGACAGCTTTAATAGCTCGGCCCGGATCGACGAGTATTATGCCGACGAGGCGCGCCCGCTGGACGAGCGGGTCTACGCGTTGCTATACAAGCGGCTCCGTGAGATGGATGTGCCTGAGTGGATGGCTCCCATTATCTATAAGGCGCACGGCAAACCCTGGGACTACTATGCTGACCTGAGCCGCCAGCTGTGGGATGAGGCGCGCCACGCCATGCTGGGTGAAGTGGGCCTGTATCGGGACGGGATGCCCTTCTACGCGTATCCGCTGGACCTGAAGTCGTCACAGTCGCTTAACACACAGATGAGCCCGCTCGAGGCCCACCTGGTGCTCTGGCATATTGAGCAGGGGCTGATGCCGCACACCGGGAAGCGGCGGGAGTTCAACATCGCCCAGGAGGCGAACGACCCGTTGGCGACGGTGTTCCAGGATTTTGACTGGGCGGACGAGGTGCTCCATGCTCAGATCGGTCGCCGCTGGCTTGCGAGCGAGTTCGGGAGCCCGGAGGAGATGCGCGCTGCGGCCGAGACCGCCCGGGCCAATTGGACCCAGACCTGGGAGACGCTGAGGCCGCTCTCAGCTCAACAGGAGTGGTGGCCAGCCTTCCTGGCGGACATTCGTCACCGCCGAGAGCTCCGGCGCCAGACGCCGGCGTAGGCGCGCACCAGCCGGCACGCCCATTTCGGGTGTCCAACCTTCTTTTCCCCATTAAGCTGGCGTGGGTCAGCGGCGTCACAGGCCGAAGAGGAGCTCAACTTGCTGATTGGTGCGAACAGTTATCGATGGCTGCAGCATTACCGGGCCAGCGGCGAGCAACTGCTGGATCATCTTGACGAGGCGCTCGGCGCGGCGGCCGCGGCCGGGCTGCAGGCTTGGGAGCAGGCTGGCCTGCCCAGCGACGCAACGGCAACCTGGCTCGGGCGGCTGCTGGAATCGCACGGACTTCAGATGCCGTCCATCTATGTCGGCTGCCGGCTGCACGACGGCGCCTGGCAGGCTAGCAGCGATGAGGCTCTCCGCCAGGCGGCGCGCGGCATTGCCCTTGGAGCGCGCCTGATCTGCGTCAACCCGGACCCCGTCGCCTGGGGAATGCCGACCGACAAAACTGATGAGCAACTTGAACGACAGGCGGAGCGACTGGCTCGATTAGGCGAGCGTGTGCGCGCCGAGGGGGCCCGGCTCATCTATCACTTCCATGAGCCTGAGTTACGCCAGGGGGCCCGGGAGGCGCACCATATGTTGCTCAGCGTGCCGGCTGAACTGCTGGGGCTCTGCCTGGACGTGCATTGGGCGTACCGCGGCTGTGGCAATAGCAACGTGGCCGTGCGCGCTTGGCTGAAGCTTTACGGCGACCGTCTTGCCACGCTCCATCTGCGCCAATCGCATAATGGGGTGTGGGCGGAGACGTTGGGCGAAGGCGATGTGGACTATCGCCCGGTCGTGGCCGCTCTGCAGGCGCACGGTTTCGCGGGGGCGCTCCATATTGAGTTAGGGTCTGAGCCGGGGACCCCCATGACTATGTCGCTGGCGGAGGCCCACCGGCAGAGTGCCGTCTGGGTTCGGGAAACCTTTGGTTTGCCCCGCGAGCGGGCTCGGGCTTGAGCCCGCCTCCGGCGCACCCATCAGGAGGCCGCCCTGTGGCTCGTTTTGACCGGTTGACTGTCCTAAACACGGTCATCAACACCGGCTTGATGCCGATTTTTTACCACTCGGAGGCAGATGTCGCGGGCAGAGTAATTACGGCCTTGGCGGCCGGCGGGGCGCGTGTCGTCGAGTTCACCCACCGGGGTGATCTGGCGCACGAGGTCTTCGGCCAGTTGGTAAAGGCGACCCGGTCTTCTGATCCCGCCGTGATTTTGGGAGTGGGCACGATCCTGGATGCACCTACGGCGGCCCTGTATTTGGCGCTGGGCGCCAACTTCGTCGTCGGGCCAACGCTTTCGCCAGAAGTGGCGCAACTGTGCAATCGGCGCAAGGTGGCCTATTTTCCTGGTTGTGGCAGCATCACCGAGATCTCGCAGGCCGAGGCCCTCGGTGTCGAGATCGTCAAGGTGTTCCCCGCCATGCCGATCGGTGGCCCCGAGTTCATCCGGGCCGTGCTGGGGCCTTGCCCTTGGACGCGCACGTTGGTTTCCGGCGGCATCGAGGCCACACGCGAGAGTGTGCACAGTTGGTTGCAGGCCGGCGCGAGTGTGCTTGGTTTTGGTTCGGATTTGATTCGCCAGGCCTGGGTTCAAACCGGCCAATACGAGGCTATCTCACTCCGCACTGCTGATATCCTGAGTTGGATAGGAGAGGCCCGGGCGGCTGAGGGCCGGTCGAGTTTGGCGGGCTCTGGACCCCGGCCGGGGTGACGTCAGCGCAAGCGGAATCGCCCTAACCCACGCCTCAGCGCGGCGGCCAACTGCGCGCCTATCCGCGCCAGCGCCAGGCTGGGGCCCCAGAGCGGTTCCCGATCTGACTTGCACTCGGTCATTCCGGCGCACCCTGGCCCCCGCAGCGAAGCGAAGTGGGGGACCGGGGTCGAGGTGACGTCAGCGCCAGCCCCAGGCTTGCGCCCTAAGCCGCGCCTCAGCGCGGCGGCCAGGACCAGCGGACTGTCTGGACGACTCAGTGGGCGCTTGTTATAATGCCAGCCGTATTCCTTGACTAGACCCGCGGCCGGGTTGGCGCCGCCGGCGCAACTCACCGCTGGGTGACCTGCCAAAAGGAGGGCAGAGGTCATGTCGCTCGATAAGGACCTGAAGCAGAAGATCATTGTTGACTACCATCGCCATGAGGGCGATACCGGTTCGCCGGAAGTCCAGGTTGCGCTTCTGACCAAGCGCATCACCCAGCTCACTGAGCACCTTAAGATTCACCGCGGCGACGAAGCCTCGCGCCGGGGCCTGCTTAAGATGGTCGGTGCGCGCCGACGCCACCTGATCTACCTGAGCAAGCAGAACCCGCGCGCGTACGAAGAGTTGCTGAGTCGGCTGGGCCTGCGCCGCCGCTAAGGTCAACCGGGACGAGTAGATGGAAAGTGCTCATCTACTCGTCTTCTTTTTCCTGCCTCGTCCGTCCGTCCCGCTCTGGTTGTGACCCCGGTCCAGCGCCGCACAATCTTGAACCGGCCGGCCCAGGTTGCCGCTCCGCAGGGCCGATTGCCCTGCGCGGCGACCAAAACTATAATTCATTGATATCGCTCGGCGAGCGCGGTCGGGAATTGGATACTGGCACCTTTCAACGGTCCCGGCCCCGCCGGCAGCGTTGATGCCAATCTCCAGTCCCTGACCTTGCGCCGGGCCCCAGTGGGCGCGCCGCCGTCTCCCGGCCGGCGCGGCCCGGTGTTGAGGAGTTCCACACCATGCCAGACGTAAAACAGTTCAGTCTTGAGTTTGCCGGCCAGACCGTGACGCTGGAGACCGGCAAGTTGGCCGGCCTGGCCGGCGGCGCCGTCACCCTGCGCGTCGGGGACACGATGCTGCTGGCCGCCGCCACGATGTCCGGGCAGCCGCGCGAGGGCATCGATTTCTTCCCGCTCAGCGTGGAGTACGAAGAGAAGCTCTACGCGGCCGGCCGCATCCCGGGTTCGTTCTTCCGCCGCGAAGGCCGGCCGGGCGAAGGCGCCATCCTGACCGCGCGCCTGATCGACCGGCCGCTGCGCCCGCTCTTCCCGGACGACCTCCGCAATGACGTCCAGATCATCGTCACGCCCTTGTCGGTGGACCAGGTCCACCAGCCGGACGTGCTCGCCATCGTGGCCGCCTCGGCCGCGCTGACGATCTCCGACGTCCCCTTCGGCGTCGCGCCCTACGACGGCCCGGTCGGCGCGGTGCGCGTCGGCCTGATCGACGGCCAGTTCGTCATCAACCCGTCCTTTGAAGACATGGACCGCTCCGACCTGGACCTGCGCCTGGCCGGCACGCGCAACGCCATCGTCATGGTGGAATGCGGCGCCAACGAAGTGCCCGAGGACACCATGGTCCAGGCGCTGGAGTTCGGCCACAAGGCCATCCAGCCGCTCATCGAGCTCCAGGAGCAGATGCAGCGCGAGGTCGGCAAGGCCAAGAAGACCGACTACCCCAAGTTCCAGCACCCGGCCGAGGTGGTGGCCAAGGTGCGCCAGCTCGTCGGCGACCGGATGAAGGCCGTGGCCGCGCCCGCCGACAAGCAGACCCGCGCCGCCGCGCGCGACGTCATCCAGAACGACGTGATCACGGCCTTCGCGACGCCGGCCGAGGGCGCCGCCCCGGTCAAGACGTCCACGCTCTTCGCCATCCTGCATGACCTCGAGCAGGAGGCCGTGCGCGATTCGATCCTCAACCAGGGCATCCGCCCGGACGGCCGCACGATCAAGCAGATCCGGCCGCTCTCCGGCGAGGTGGGCCTGAGCCCGCGCGCCCACGGCTCCGGCCTGTTCACGCGCGGCGAGACCCAGGCGCTCAGCCTGGCCACGCTCGGCACGCCCGGCGACGCCCAGGAACTGGACACGCTCTCGCCCGACGACGAGAAGCGCTACATGCACCACTACAACTTCCCGCCCTTCAGCACCGGCGAGGTGCGGCCGCTGCGCGGCCAGAGCCGGCGCGAGGTGGGCCACGGCGCCCTGGCCGAGCGCGCGCTGATCCCGGTGCTGCCGGACGCCAAGGAGTTCCCGTACACCATCCGCGTCGTCTCGGAGGTGCTCTCGTCCAACGGCTCCACGTCGATGGCCTCGACGTGCGGCTCGACGCTGGCGCTGATGGACGCGGGCGTGCCGATCAAGGCGCCCGTGGCCGGCATCGCCATGGGCCTGGTGACCGACATCTACAGTAACACCGGCCAGTACGCCGTGCTGACCGACATCCAGGGCATCGAGGACCACCTGGGCGACATGGACTTCAAGGTCGCCGGCACGGCCCTGGGCATCACGGCCCTGCAGATGGACATCAAGATCAAGGGTCTCACGGCCCAGCTGCTGGCCGAGGCCCTGGCGCAGGCGCGCGAGGCGCGCGGCGAGATCCTGGAGTTCATGGCCGGCCTTATCCCGGCGCCGCGCCCGGACCTCTCGCCCTACGCGCCGCGCATCATCACCGTCCATGTGGACCCGGATAAGATCGGCGCCATCATCGGCCCCGGCGGCAAGAACATCCGCAAGCTGCAGGACGAGACCAACACCAAGATCGACATCGACGACGACGGCACGGTCTACATCTCCAGCACCGACGGCGACGGCGCGCGCCGCGCCCGCGAGACGATCGAGAGCATGACCGAGACCGTCAAGCTCGGCGCCATCTACACCGGGCGCGTTGTGCGCGTCGAGTCCTTCGGCGCCTTTGTGGAGCTGCTGCCCGGCACCGACGGCATGGTCCACATCTCGCAGCTCGCCTCCGAGCGCATCGAGAGGGTGGAAGACGTGGCCCAGCTGGGCGACGAGCTGACGGTGATGGTGACCGGCATCGACGCCAACGGCAAAGTCCGGCTGAGCCGGCAGGCGGTGCTGGAGGGCTGGACGCTCGAGGAAGCCCAGTCGCGTGACCGCAAGGGCGGCGGCGGGGGCGGTGACCGCGGCGGGCGCGGCGGTGACCGCGGCGGACGCGGCGGCGATCGCGGCGGCCGCGGCGGCGACCGGGGCGGGCGCGGCGGCGATCGCGGCGGCCGGCGCTAAACAAGCCAAGCGTAAGGGCGGGTCTGAGACCCGCCCTTACTTTTTCCACTCAAGCCAGCGCCTGGTCCAGGTCCCGGCACAGATCCTCGGGGTCTTCCAGGCCCACCGACAGCCGGAAGACACCGTCGCCGGCGAAGACGCGATAGGCCTCAACCTGGGCGGCATCCAGGGCGTACGAGTTCGCCAGCAAATCGGCGGTGTCAATGTAGAAGACCAGACTGCGGTGGTGGCCGAGCGAGACGGCGTAATGGATGATCGCCAGCCGCTCGCTCAGGAGGCGGGCTGTGCGGGAGCCAGCGGCGGTCTGAAACGTGACCATGCCCGAGAAATTGCGCATCTGGCGCGCGGCCAGCGCCTGCTGCGGGTGGGAGGGCAGGCCGGGGTAGAAGACGCGCGTCACCTTCGGGTGCGCCTCGAGGAAGCGCGCCACCTGCAGGGCGTTCTCGGCGTGGGCGCGCATCCGCACCGGCAGCGTCGCCAGGCCACGCAAGATCAGCCAGGCGTTGAAGGGGCTGAGGACGCCGCCGAGGTGCACCAGCTCGCGCGCGCGCACCTGAGCCAGAGCGGCGGCCGGCCCGAGCAGCGCGCCGCCCAGCGCATCGCCGTGGCCGCCCAGGTACTTGGTGAGCGAATGCACGACGAAATCGGCGCCCAGCGCCAACGGCCGCGTCGCGACCGGCGTGGCATAGGTTGAGTCGACGGAGAGCCGCGCGCCGGCCGCGTGCGCCAGCTCCGCCACGGCGGCGATATCGGTCAGGCGCAGGATCGGGTTGGCCGGCGTCTCGATGTGGATGAGCTTCGTCTCCGGCGACAGCGCCTCCCGCACCGCCTCCAGGTCGGCGGTGTTGACGCGCGTCACGCGCACCCCCAGGGCCGGCAGGTAGTCCTTCGTCAGTTCGGCCACGCCCATGTAAGCCACATCCGTCATGACGACGTGGTCGCCGGGCCGCAGCAGGTGCAGCATCAGCCCGGCCACGGCGGCCATGCCGCTGCCAAAGGCCACGCCGGCCTCGGCGCCCTCCAGCGCCGCCAGCTTTTGCTCCAACTGCTGGACGGTGGGGTTGGAGTGGCGGGTGTAGACGAACTGCTCCTGATCGCTGCCGGAGGCGAAGGCGGTCTCGCCGTCCACGACAAAGGTGGTGGACATGACCAGGTTGGGCGCGGAGGCCCCGGTGACCGGGTCCGGCGCCTCGCCAGCGTGCACGGCCAGGGTCTGCAATCCGGCCTGGTCCAGACGGCCAGGCGCGTGAGTCGGCGCGGACTTGGTCATGGCTCAGGCCCGCCAGACCTGCTCGGCGTAGGCCGGCAGTTCGCAGCGCAAGGCGCCGTCTTCGCGGTAGCCGAGGGCATAGCCGGCCTGCATGAGCTGGTGGATCTCGCTGGTGCCCTCGTAGATGATGGCGCCGCGCGCGTTCCGCAGATAACGCTCCACGTCGTACTCGTCGCTGTAGCCGTAGGCGCCGTGGATCTGGATCGCCTCGTTGGCGGCCTCAAAGGAGGCGTCCGTGGCGAACCACTTGAGCAGCGAGGTCTCGCGCGTGTTGCGGCGGCCTTGATTCTTGAGCCAGCCGACCTGGTAGTACATCAGCCGGCCCAACTCGTAATCGCGCACCATGCGCGCGATCTTCTGCTGGACGAGCTGGTGCTTGCCGATCTCCTTGCCGAAGGCGCGCCGCGTCTGGGCGTAGCGCACGCTGGCCTCCAGCGCGGCCCGGATCAGGCCGACCGCGCCCGCGCCGACCGTGTAGCGGCCGTTGTCCAGGCAGGCCATGGCAATCTTGAAGCCCTCGCCCTCCTCGCCCAGGCGGTTTTCGGCCGGCACGCGCACGTCCTGGCAGTTGACCCAGCCGGTGGAGCCGGCCCGCACGCCCAGTTTGCCGTGCAGGTCGCCGCGCGTCACGCCTGGCCGGTCGGTCTCGACGATGAAAGCCGAGAGCTGGTCGTGCGGGTCCGGCCGCTCCGGATTGGTGCGCGCCACCCATAGGATGTGGTGGGCCTTGCTGGCCAGGCTGATCCACATCTTCTCGCCGTTGATCACGTAGTCGCCGCCGTCCCGGCGGGCGGTGGAGGCCAGGTTGGCCACATCGCTGCCCACGCCGGGCTCGGTCAGCCCGAACATCGCGTACTTCTCGCCGCGCGCCTGCGGAGTCAGGAAGCGCTGCTTCTGGGCCTCCGTGCCCCACTGCAGCAGGGCCAGGCTGTTCAGCCCGACGTGCACCGACAGGACCACGCGCAGGCTGGTGTCCATGGCCTCCAGTTCCTCGCACACCAGGCCGAGCGTCAGGTAATCAAAGCCCTGGCCGCCGTACTTCTCCGGCAGGCAGATGCCCAGGATCCCCAGCTCCGCCAGGCGCGGCAAAAAGCTGGGCGGCATGGTCTGGTCGCGGTCGGCGTCCTTGATCAGCGGCGCCACCTCCTTCTGGCAGAAGTCCCGCACCATTTTTTGCACGCGCAGATGTTCGTCGGACAGGCTGAAGTCCATGGCTCTCCTCGCCGCAGGGGGATGGCGGGTACGCTAACACACCCAGCAGGCAGCGTCAAGAAATCCCGCCGCAACCCGTCGTGTATAATCGTCGCGGGCCAGTGTTCAGCCGGCCCGCCACCGTCTCATGAGTGACAATCTGCCCCCGTCGGAGAAGACGATCTCGCCGCGCTGGAGCACGCCCACCAAGTTCCTGATCTCGCTGGCCGTCATCGCGCTGCTGGGCGGCCTGCTGGTGCAGTTCAGCAACCTGGCCGGCCCGGTCATCTTCTGCCTGATCCTCACCTATCTGCTCAGCCCGCTGGCCCAGGCCCTGCATACGCGCTTCCATCTGGCGTGGGGCGCCGCCGTCAACCTCACCTACGCGTCACTGGTCCTGACTCTGATCGGGACCCTGACGGTGGCCGGCATCGCCATCGAGCAGCAGATCGTCGGCCTGTACAACACCGTGCTGGAGATCAGCGGCGACCTGCCCGCTTTCCTGGAGCCGTATCTGCGCCAGAACTGGGCCATCGGCCCGTTCACGTTCACGCTCGCCAACCTGGACCTGCAGCCGCTGTACGACCAGCTGGCCTCGGCCATTCAGCCGGCGCTGAGCCAGACCGGCAGCCTGGTGGGTTCCATCGCCTCGGGCACCGTCACCTTCTTCGGCTGGTTCTTCCTGATCCTGCTGGTCTCGTATTACCTGATGCACGACGCCCAGCGCCTGATGCCGGCCGCCCAGCGCCTGGCCCCGGCCGGCTATGGCTACGATCTGCGGCGCCTGACGGAGGAGCTGGCGCCGATCTGGAACGCCTACCTGCGCGGCCAGGTGATGCTGGCCCTGATCATCGGCCTGATGGTCGGCGTGACCATGACGGCCATGGGCGTGCGCTACGGGCCGGTGCTCGGCCTGATGGCGGTCGTGACCGAGTTCATCCCCTACATCGGCCCGACTCTGGCGGCGGTGACGGGCGCGCTCATCGGCCTGTTTCAGGGCGGCAACTGGCTGGGGCTCAACCCGGTCATCTACGCGCTGGTGATCGTGGCCGCCTACGCGCTGCTGCAGCAGATCCAGGGCAACCTGTTCTACCCGCGCATCATGGGCCAGAGCCTGGGCCTGCACCCGGCCGTCATCCTGTTCGGCGCCATCGTCATGGCGCAGCTGCTGGGGTTTGTCGGCCTGCTGCTGGCGGCCCCGCTGCTGGCCACGATCAAGCTGTTCGGACGCTACGTCTACTGCAAACTTTTCGACCTGGATCCGTGGGCGCTGACGCCGCCGCGTGAGCCGGCGCTGCCGCCCCAACCGCCCTCCCCCAACTGGCTGACACGCCTGCTGCGGCAGGCCGCCGCCGCCGCCGACAAGAAGTCGAACGGCGCGGACGAGACCACCGACCAGACCACCGCCCAGACCCCGCCGGCGCAGGATCGTTAGCGCCGCGTCCGCCTATGCCGCCCCATTTTCGGTTCATCACGCAGGCCGATCGCGCCGCAGTGGCGGATATCTGCGCCACCGTCTGGGACGGGAACGACTATCTGCCGGAGGCCTTCGACGAGTGGGTGGCGGCGCCGCGCGGCACGGCCTGGTTCGTGGGCGCCGAGGTCGATGGGCGCCTGGCCGGCCTGGGGCGGCTTGTCCGCTTCGCGCCGGGCGAGTACTGGCTGGAGGGGATGCGCGTCCATCCAGATTTCCGCCGGCGCGGGCTGGCGGCCGCGCTGCACGCTCACCTCATTGAGGTGTGGGAGCAGGCCCGCGAACCGGGTACGCTGCGGCTGGTGACGCACTGCCGCAATGACGCCATGCTGGCACTGTGCGCGCGCACCGGCTTTCGGCGCCTGGGCGAGTTCACGTTCGCGGCGGCGGCGGCCGAAGCCGGCCCGCACGCGTTCACGCCGCTGGCGGCTGCCGACGCGGCTTGGGCGCATGAGCTTATCGCGCGGACGGAGTTGTATGCCGAGCAGCACGGGCTGTGTGACCAGGACTGGAAGTGGCAGGCGTTGACGCCGGAGTTCCTGGCCGGGCGGCTGGCGGCCGGCGAAGGCTACCGCTGGCGCCACGATCAAGGTGTGCTGCTAGCCGCCGTTGACCTAGACGATGAGTCGGACGAGCCGACGTTGTTCCTGCGTTTCCCGGCCGCGGCCGCCCAGCGCACCGACTTTCTTCGCGACACGCGCGCCCTCGCGGCCGCGCTCGGCCGGCGTCAGGTCCGCTGGGCACTGCCCGCCCGCGCCGACCTGCTGGCGGAGCTGCTCCAGGCCGGGTTCCGGCGCAGCTGGGCGGACACGGAGGTCTGTTTTGAGCGGCAGCGCTGACGCCCCGCGCATCGCGTTCTCTTACGCCGTCTTCTGGACGAAGCAGGCGCGCCAGTGGGACACCGCCCGCCAGACCGCGGTGCTGCACGCGGTGCGCGCCGTCCTGCGCCAGCCGGATTTTGAGCCGAACGATTACGCGCGCCGCTACTCTGTGCCGGGCCTGGACGACGAAGCGCCGGCCGGCGCGCGCGCCCACGCCGGCGCCAGTCTGGCGGCGCTGGCACAAGTCCTGGCGGCGCTCCTCGGCCAAGCCGCCCAACTCGATCAAGCCTAGACCCTCATCAGGAGAGAAGCTATGTCTGCGCATTCCCACGACGAGAGCGAAGCCAAGATGACGACGCTGTCCGAGACCGATCACTTCATGATCTACACGCTGGAGGACCCGGAGGGCGAGCTCACCTACAACCTCGAGCTCGGCAACGTCACCCTGCACTTCTTCCGCGAGGAATGGGACGAGTTCGTGCGGCTGGTGCGGGCGGCCACCAAGAAGTAACCCCGCCGGGCCGGCGCATGTTCGCCAAGCATCTGCCGCCGAGCGCCGGGCGGCCGCGCGTGTTGGCCCTCGACGCCGCTTCAGCGGACGGGTTGCCGCCGGATGTGGCCGTGGTGCGCGACCTGGCCGCACCCGGTCTGTTCGACGCCATCGTCGGGTGGAGCGGCGCCGCCGACCTGGCGGACTGTCTGCAGCGCTTGCGGCCCGGCGGCCGCCTGATCCTGGCCGCGCCGGCCGCGCCCGAAACCGCGCCGGAAGAGGCGGGCGCCGCGCTGCTGGCGGCCCTGGCCGAGGCTGGCTACATCCATTGCTTGGTGGAGCCGCAGGCCGCCGGGAGCCTGTATCGCGGCGAACGACCGCCGCCGGGCACGCCGCTGGAACGCGTGCGCGCCGCCGCCAACACTGAAACGGCTGGCGCGGCCGGGCCGTACCTTTTCCTGCTCGTCCAACAATCCCCGAACAAACCCGCCTGGCGGCTGGAGCCGGGCGAGACGCTCACCTGGCGGGCCGCCACCCTCGTGGACCCGGGCACAGGCCAGCCCGTCCTGGCCGCCTTCACCTCATTGGTAAAGGCCGTGGCCTTCCTGCAGCCGGCCGTGCTGGCCGGTTTCCTGAGCGGCGTCAACAAGGTCGGCCAGTTCCCGTCCACAGCGGCCTGGGATCTGCCGGTGCTCGTCAACCCGCGCTTCGAAGACTGGCGCACCGCGCGCCTGGGTCCGTGGCACTCCGTTGATCCGCGGGCCGCCGTGACAGGCGGGGAGTGATGGACCTCGCCCGGCTGGCCCAACTGCGCGGCCCCACCGGCCAGGCCGCGCTGGCGGCGGCGGCTGAACTATCCCCCTCCGACGAGACCTTCCTGCCCGACCTGGCGCGGCTACAGAAGCGCTTCGACCCGGCGTTGGCCAAGGCCGCCCTGGAGACCGCGCTCCTGCGCCAGAAGGCCCGCCTCAAATTCACGCGCGCCGAGCACATGTACTTTACGCGCGAGGCCCTGGAACAGGCCTCCGCCGAGATCATCGCCCATTACCGCGCCGCGCGCTTCCTGGGCCGGGGCCGGGTGGCGGACCTGGGCTGCGGGATCGGCGGCGACGCCATCGGTCTGAGCGCGGTGGCCGCCGTGACCCTGCTGGAACGCGATCCGCTGCGCCTGGCCCTGGCGCAGGCCAACCTGGCCGCCTACGGCCGCGCGGCGGACGTCCTGAACCAGGACCTGGCGGCCGCGCCGCTGCCCGCCGCCGACGGCCTGTGGTTCGATCCGGCGCGCCGCTCCGCCGGCCGGCGCCGCTTCTCAGTCCGGGACTATGAACCGCCGCTGGGGATCGTGTCTGGCTGGCGGGCGCGCACGCCCGCCCTGGGCGTGAAGCTCTCGCCGGGCGTAGACCTGGCCGAGCTGGCGGAGTTCCTGGCGCCGCCCGCGCTGGCGGCCGAGCTGGAGTTCATCTCGCTCCACGGTGAGCTGAAGGAGGCCGTGCTGTGGTTCGGGCCGCTGCGCACCGCCGCGCGCCGCGCCACCCGGCTGCCCGGCCCGCACACCCTCATCGCGGACCCGGACGCCGCGCAGCGGCTGGGGCCGCCGGCCAACTATCTGTATGAGCCGGACCCGGCCATCCTGCGCGCCGGGCTGGTGACGACCCTGGCCGCGCAGCTGGCGGCGCATCAGCTGGACGCCGACATCGCCTACCTGGCCGCGGACGCGCTGACGCCCACGCCGTGGGCGCGCGCTTACGCCATCTTCGACGCGTTTCCATTTCAGTTGAAGCGGCTGCGGGAGTATCTGCGCGCGCGCGGCATCGGCCGCCTGACCGTCAAGAAGCGCGGCTCGCCGCTCGAGCCGGAGGCCCTCATCCGCCAGCTAAAGCTGACCGGGGAGGCGAGCGGCCTGATCTTCCTGACGCACGTCGCCGGCCGGCCGTACGTGCTGGTGGGCCGGGAGGCCGCCCTCAGCGCGGCAGACGCGCCGGCGTGACGCCTTGCGGCGCGCGTTCGGCCGGCACCACGCCCGGCCCGAGCGGCTCCGGGATCAGCAGCAGCTGCCCGTCGCGGATCACATCGCTTTCAGCCAGGCCGTTGAAATACTGGATGACGTCCATGCGGGCGCCGTCGCGATAATACGCCTTGGCCAGGCGCCAGAGCGTGTCGGTCGGCCGCACCACATGGGTGACCAGGCGCTGGCCCCAGGTGCCCAGCGCGATGACGGCGTCGCTCAGCACCCGCGGCTGACTCAGGTCGGGCTGCGGCCGGCCCTCCAGCGCGGCCTTGGCACGGATGCGCCGCAGCACGTCCGCGCCGACGCGCACGCGCGTCTGCGGGTCGAGCGTCCGCACCGAGATCAGGACGGCGTTATCGGGGTTGCAGTTGCCGGCCGCATCGCAGTCCAGGTGCGCGCTGCCCCAAGCCTGCTGCCAGACCGCGTGCGGCCACTTGCGGTAGGCGCCCTCGCCGCGCCGCGGGCCCATCCAGAGCGGGTCATGGACGATGACGTGCCCGTCGTCGTAGCCGACGACCAGGACGAAGTGTGGGCCCTGGAACAGGCTTTGAGTCGACACGCCCGGCCGCACCGCCGCGAAGACGCCGTAATGCACCAGCGCGATCATCGGCCGGCCGAGGTCCAGCATGGCGCGCAGCTGGCCGAGGCTGTAATCCTTGCGGAACTCCAGCGGCGCGCCGTAGCTCTCGGCCACGCGCACCAGCTGCGCCATGGAGATGTAGCCATCCGGCGGGGCGCCCGTGCGCTGGAAGACGGCGTCGGTGGTCAGGGCCCGGCCGAAGGCGTTCAGCAGCATCGCCAGGCAGGCCGGCCCGCAGTCGTTGCGCGAGGCGCTGGCGTCCGGGTCGAGCTGGCTTTTGTACTCGATCGTCAAGAGCGTGCCCATCGCGGCTCCCGCCGGCGGCGCAGCGGAGGGCGCGCCGGCCGCGCCATTATAGCCCGGCCTGGGTTTGCGCCGCGCTAGGCGCGGTGCTATCATGCACGCGCATCTTGGAGGGCGGAGGGTCAACGTGTTCGCATCGATTCAGCGGGGCTTCAGCTTCCTGGGACAAGCGCTAGACATGGCCCGCCGCGACGGCGACCTGATCAAGCCGTCGCTGTACGGCATGGTCATTGGCGGGATCGTCTCCATCATCGGCGCCATCCCGATCATCGCCGCCGCCATCCTGGTGGGCGGCTCGGATTTCGGCAACTGGATCGTCGGCGCGCTGGGCGCGGTCCTGGTCTTCGTGCAGTACGCCATCGCCTATGTCTTCTCCGGCATGACGGCCTACCTGATCTACGGCTACCTGGCCGAGGGCGACGGGCGCATGGACAAGGCCTGGGACGTCATCCGCCGAGACTGGCTGGATATCCTCAGCCTGGCCGGCGCCTCCACGCTGGTCAAGCTGGTGGAGGGGTTCCTGCGCGGGCGCGGCCGGCGCCGCAACCCGCTCGGCGAACTGTTCGCCAACATCCTCAACACCGTCTGGACCACCGGCACCTACTTCATCCTGCCGGCGATGGTGATTGAAGACCTCAACCTGGCGCAGGGCGTCAAGCGCGCCACCGACATCATCCGCAAGAACCTGCTGCTGGTGGCCGTGACCGAGATCGGCGTGGGGACCGTGGTCGGCCTGATCGGCGGCCTGCTGGGCTTCATCGCCGTGCTGCTGGGCGTCGGCCTGTTCGTGGCCTTCGCGGCCACGGCCAGCGAGACGAACGTGATCCCGCTGGTGATCGGCGGCCTGCTGGCGGCCCTGGTGGCCGGCGGTCTGCTCGCCATCATCAGCGCCTTCTCGTCCTACGTCACCACCGCCTACCACACCTGCATGTTCCTGTGGGCCCGCGACGCCGAGCGCGCCGTGGCCGAGGGACAGAGCGCGCAGTCCGTCACGGCCCCGGCCCCGGTGGCCGCTGTCCTGGGTATGTCGAGCCGGTAGACCGTTTCACTGAAAGGAACCGCGATGCGCCAAGAAATCCTCGCCTGGACCGAAGTCGACCGGTTGATCGACGCGTTGCTGCCCCAGTTCCGCGGCCACTTCGACGCCATGATCATGATCACGCGCGGCGGGCTGGTGCCGGGCGGCATGCTGTGCGAGGCGCTCGATATCCAGGTGGTGTTGACGGCGGCCGTGGACTTCCCCAGCGAACTGCAGCAGGGCGGACAGGCCGCCAAGCTGATGGTCTGGCCGAACTTCCTGCAATTCCCGGACGATCACCTGCTGGCCGACCGGCGTGTGCTGGTGGTGGACGACGTGTGGGGCAGCGGCCGCACGATCACGGCCGTCAAGAACCGCGTGGAGGCGGCCGGCGGCACGCCGGAGCTGTGCGTGCTGCACTACAACCCCAAGCGCTCGCTCTTCACCAAGAGCCTGCCCACCTACTACGCCGCCTTCACCGACGCCTACATCGTCTACCCGTGGGAGATCGACCGCGGCGGGCCGGAAGGCGTGCCCGCCAACATGCCCAAGAGCAACGTCGGCTGAGCGGCCCGGATCTATGGCGAAGACGCAGCCCGGCGGCCATCTGGCCGCCGGGGCGTTTAATCGATCAGGCGATGGCCGGCCGCCGTCAGCGCTGTCAGCGCCGCCGCCAGCCGATCGGCTTTCACCAGCACGTAGTCGGTGTCATAGGTCGACACGGCGAATACGCTGACGCCGGCCTGGCCCAGCGGCACCACCAACGCCGCCAGGATGCCGGTCAGCCCGAAATCCAGCGGGCCCTGCACCTGCAGCAGGCGCCAGCCCCGCTCCGCCGGGACGTCCGCCGGCGCCAGCGCCTCCGGGCAGACCACGGAGAGCTCGTCGGCCGTGCGCGTCACCGCGCACCAGCTGCCGGCCAGCGCCCACGCCGGCATCGGCGCGCCAGCCGGCAGACGGCACACCGCCAGGACCTCCGGCAACATGCGCAAATCCAGCTTTGGATCACTCATCGTATTCTTCCATGTAGTTTGATACAATCCTACCCATCTTACTGGTATTTCAACGTACAGTGGAAGGGAGCGCCACCATGAACCTGTCGCTTGTGCGCGCGGCCATCGCCGTGCTGACGCTCGCCACGGCCGGCATCCATTTCGCCCTGGTGCCGCCGATGGCGCAGGTTTTGGGCGCTGGCGCCACGGTGCCGTTCATCCTCAACGGGCTCGGCTACCTGACGCTCCTGGCGGCGCTGTGGCTCAAACCGGGGTTCCTGGCCGGGCGTGAGCGGCTCTTCCATTATGCCTTCATGGCTTTCACGGCCGTCACCATTGTGGCCTATTTTGCCGTCAACGGCGCCGCCTCTTTCAGCAACCCGGTCGGCCTGGTGGACAAGGTCATCGAAGTGGTGCTGATCGCGGCGCTCTGGCAGCACCTGCGGCTGACGGCCAAGTGACTCGCGAGTGAGTTCGATGGACGACGACCTTTCAGTGCAACGCATGGCCTGCGCGCGGATCCCGACCGCGGAGGGCGAGTTCCAGCTGTGTCTGTACCACAACAACCGCGATGACAAGGAACACCTGACGCTGGTGATGGGCGAACCGACCGGCGCCGCCGAGGTGCTGGTGCGCGTCCACTCTGAGTGCTTCACCGGCGACGTGCTCGGCTCGCAGCGCTGCGACTGCGGCGAGCAGCTCCACCGCGCCATGCGCCTGATCGCCGAGGCCGGCGCCGGCCTGATCATCTACCTGCGCCAGGAGGGCCGCGGCATCGGCCTGCTGAACAAGCTGCACGCCTACAACCTGCAGGACCAGGGCTACGATACCGTGGACGCCAACCTGCGCCTGGGCCACCAGGCCGACGAGCGCGACTACACGGTGGCCGCCCTCATCCTCCAGGACTGGGGTATCCGCTCCATCCGGCTCCTGACCAACAACCCGTCCAAGATCGAGAGCCTGCGCCAGCTCGGCATCGACGTCACCGCCCGCGTCCCGCTGCAGTCCAGCGTCACGCCCGACAACGCCGAATACCTGCGCACCAAGGTCGCGCGCATGCGCCACCTGCTGACGCTGCCGTAACGCCCCTCGGCCTGGCCGCCGGCCGCGCCCCGCCCCATGCCCCCTGCCCGGCCCGCCGTCACCGTCACCTACGCCCAAAGCCTGGACGGCTGCCTGGCCGCGGCGCCCGGCCGGCCGCTGACCCTGAGCGGCCCGGAGGCGCTGCGCTACACGCACCAACTCCGCGCCGCCCACGCCGCCATCCTGGTGGGCCTGGGCACCGTCCTGGCCGACAACCCGCGCCTCACCGTCCGCCACGCCGCCGGCCCCAACCCGCAGCCGATCCTCCTGGACAGCCAATTGCGCTGCCCGCCGGACGCGGCCCTGCTGCAACACCCGACCCATACTCTGTGGATTGCGGCCCGCGCCGACGCGCCCACTGAGCGCCGCGCCGCGCTGGAGTCCGCCGGCGCCCGCGTGCTGGCGCTGCCAGCCGAGGCCGACGGGCGTGTGGACCTGGGCGCGCTGCTGGACGCGCTGGGCGCGGCCGGCCTGACCACGCTGATGGTGGAGGGCGGCGCCCGCGTCATCACGGCCTTCCTGAAACAGCGCCTGGCACAGCGTCTGATCGTCACCGTGGCGCCGCGCCTGGTCGGCGGCGTGCCGGCTGTGGCCGCGCCGCTGGACCTGGCCCTGCGCGACGTACAATATCGGAGGCTGGGGCAGGACCTGATCGTCGAGGCCCAGCTGCCGGCCGTACCCTGAGACATGCGCTTTCAATCGCTCTGGTTCACCGCCCCCTTCCAGGTCGAAGTCCGCGAGACGGACTTGCCGCCGTTGGCCGCGGGCCAGGTCCTGGTCCAGACGCTGTGCTCGGCCATCAGCCCCGGCACGGAGATGCTCGTCTACCGCGGCCAGTTCCCGTCCGGCCTGGCCGTGGACGCCACCCTCGGCGCGCTGGCCGGCGCTTTCAGCTACCCGCTGCGCTACGGCTACGCCGCCGTCGGCCGCGTGACCGAGCTGGGGCCGGGCGTGGCCCCGGAGTGGGCCGGCCGCCTGGTCTTTGCCTTCCAGCCGCACGCCAGCGCCTTCGTGGCCGCGCCCGCCGAGCTGTTCCCGGTGCCCGCCGGCCTGGCGCCCGAAGACGCGGTGCTGCTGCCGAACATGGAGACCGCCGTCAACTTCCTGCTGGACGGTGCGCCCCTCCTCGGCGAGCGCGTGGCCGTGCTGGGCCAGGGCATCGTCGGCCTGCTGACCACGGCGCTGCTGGCGCGTTTCCCGCTGGCGGCGCTGGCCACGGCCGACCGCTTCCCGCTCCGGCGCGCCGCCGCGCTGGAACTGGGCGCGCCCGCCAGCCTGGACCCTGCGGCTGAGGACGCCGGCGCGCAACTGCGCCAGGCGTTGGGGGCCGCCACCGACGCCGACGGCGCCGACCTGGTCTACGAGTTGAGCGGCGCGCCGGCCGCGCTCGACCTGGCCATCGCCGTGGCCGGCTTCGCAGGCCGCATCGTGGTTGGTTCCTGGTACGGCCAGAAACGCCACGCCGTGGACCTGGGCGGCCGCTTCCATCGCGGCCGGCTGCGCCTGATCAGCAGCCAGGTGAGCACGCTGACGCCGGAATTGCAGGCGCGCTGGACCAAGGCCCGGCGGCTGGCCGTGGCCTGGCAGCAGTTGGCCGCGCTCCGGCCGGCGCGCCTGATTACGCACCGGTTTCCCCTCAGCGAGGCCGCGGCGGCGTACGCGCTCGTCGACCAGCGCCCCGCTGAAGCCATCCAGATCCTTCTTCAACTTTAACCCCCAGAGCCCTATGACCCAGACACCTCCCGCTTACACCGTCGCCGTCCAGCGCACCTTCGTCGCCCAGCACTACCTCGTCGGCGGCGACTGGGGCGCCGAGAACCAGAAGCACTCGCACCACTACACGCTTGAGGTCCAACTAGACGGTGACCGGCTGGACCGGCACGGCTACCTGGTGGACATCGTGGACATCGAGCGCCACCTGAACGCGCTGGTGGACGAGTACCGCGACCAGACTCTCAACGACCGGCCCGAGTTCGCCGGGCTCAACCCGAGCATCGAGCACTTCGCGCGCCTGCTCTGCCAGCGCCTGGTCGCGCGCATCCAGGCGGACACGCTGACGGCCGTCGTCGTCAAGCTGTGGGAGAACGAGATCGCCTGGGCGGCCTACCGGCTGCCTCTGCGCGACTGAGCGCCCGTGCGCGTCGGCCTGCTGATCTACGGCTCGCTGGACACGGTCTCCGGCGGCTACCTGTATGACCGCCAGCTCGTCCGCCACCTGCGCGCGCACGGCGACGCGGTGGAGGTCATCAGCCTGCCCTGGCGCGACTACGGCCGACATCTGCTGGACAACTTCGCCGCTGACCTGCGCGGCCGGCTGCGGCGCGGCGGCTGGGACGTGCTCATCCAGGATGAGCTCAACCATCCCTCGCTGTTCCTGCTCAACCAACAGCGGCGCGCGCCCTACCCGACGGTCACGCTCGTCCACCATCTGCGCTGCAGCGAAGCGCGGCCGGCCTGGCAGAACGCGGGCTACCGGCTGGTGGAGCGCGCCTACCTCAACCACGTCGACGGCTTCATCTACAACAGCCGCACCACCCAGACCGTGGTGCGCGGCCTGCTGACTGACCGCCGTGCCCGGAGCGCGCCGGATGTCGTGGCCTACCCGGCCGCCGACCACGCCGCGCCCGCCCTGGCCCCCGGCGTCATCGAACGGCGCGCCGCCGAGCCCGGGCCGCTGCGCGTGCTCTTCCTCGGCAACGTCATCGCGCGCAAAGGCCTGCACACATTGCTGCAGGCGTTGGCACGCGTGCGCGGCGACTGGCGCCTGACCGTGGTTGGGGCCCTGGACAGCGCCCCGGCCTACGCGCGGGCCATGCGCGCGCTGGCCGCCAACCTGAGGCTGGCTGGCCGCGTCGAGTGGACCGGCCGCCTGAGCGACGCGGCCGCGGCCGAGCAATTGGCGAGCCACCACGTGTTGGCCGTGCCCTCGTCTTACGAAGGCTTCGGCATCGTCTACCTGGAAGCCATGGCCCACGGCCTGCCCGTGCTGGCCACCACCGCCGGCGCCGCGCCGGAGCTGATCACGCCGGGCCAGGACGGCGCGCTGGTGCCGCCGGACGAGGCCGAGGCGCTGGCCGCCGCGATGCAGGCGTATGTGGACGACCGCGCGCGGGTGGCCGCCCACGGCCGGGCGGCGCGCGCCCGTTACGAGCGCCACCCCACCTGGGCCGCCAGCCTGGCCGGCGTCCGCGCCTTTCTCCAGCACCAGATTTCCAACGCGCGCGGCGCGGCGGCGGCCGGACGATGACTGTATAATCGCGCTGACCGCCTCCTCCAGGACCGCGCGGCGGGGCGGATCTTTCTGACGAGGCCCCCATGTCCAAAACCGATTGGATCGCCGCCGAGCTTGCCGCCCTCAAAGACCAGGGCTTGTACAACACCATCCGCACCATCGCCAGCCCGCAAGGCGCCTGGCTGGTGGTCGACGGCCGGCGGGTGCTCAACTTCTGCTCCAACAATTACCTGGGGCTGGCCAACCACCCGCGCCTGCGCGCGGCGGCGGCGGCGGCCATTGAGAAGTACGGCGTGGGGCCGGCGGCCGTGCGCTCCATCGCTGGGACGCTGGACCTGCACGGCGAGCTGGAGCGGCGCCTGGCCGCCTTTAAGGGCGTGGCAGCCGCCCTCACCTTCCAATCCGGCTTCAACGCCAACCTGGCCGTCGTCCCGGCCCTGGTCGGCAAAGACGACGTCATCTTCTCAGACCGCCTCAACCACGCCTCCATCATCGACGGCTGCCGGCTGTCCGGCGCCAAGATCGTGGCCTACGACCACAACTCGCCCGAGCACCTGCGCGCCTGCATCGCGGCCGAGCGCGCCGACGGGGTGCTGGCCAAGCCGGGCGCCGACGGCCGGCCGCGGCGCGCCCTGATCATCACCGATGGCGTCTTCAGCATGGACGGCGACATCGCGCCGCTGCCTGAACTCTCGGCCGTGGCCCGCGACGAGGCCATGCTGCTGATGGTGGACGACGCCCACGGCGAGGGCGTGCTGGGGCGCGGCGGGCGCGGCATCGTCGACCACTTTGGCCTGCACGGCCAGGTGGACATCGAGGTCGGCACGCTCTCCAAGGCCTTCGGGGTGGTGGGCGGCGTGGTGGCCGGCCAGGCCGTCATCGTCGAATGGCTGCGCCAGCGCGCCCGGCCGTTCCTGTTCTCGTCGGCCATGCCCGCGCCGGACGCCGCCGCCTGCCTGGCGGCCCTGGACCTGCTGGAAGCCTCGACCGAGCTGGTGGACCGGCTGTGGGATAACGCCCGGTACTTCAAAGCCGAGATGCAGCGGCTGGGCTTCGACACCGGCGTCAGCGCCACCCCGATCACGCCCGTGATGCTGGGCGAGGCGCCGCGCGCCCAGCAGTTCAGCCGGCAGTTGTTCGAGCGCGGCGTCTTCGCCATGGCCATCGGCTTCCCGACCGTGCCGCGCGGCAAGGCGCGCCTCCGCGTGATGATCTCGGCCGCCCATGAACGCGCCGACCTGGACCAGGGCCTGGCGGCCTTTGCCGCCGTCGGCCGCGAACTCGGCGTCATCTGACCCGCCGCGCACGAGGACCCGCCATGACCACCCTCTCCGACCTGCAAGAACAGCTCAAGTGGAAGACGCGCGCCGTCAACCTGATCCTGGCCATCGACCGCATCCGCGACCAGGCCACCGACGAGCGCGAGCTGCTCTCGGCCATCCTGTCGGCCCTGGCCGACGGCGTGGAGGCCGAACTGGCGCTGATGAGCCTGCGCGATGACGACACCGGCGAGGTGCAGCTGCGGGCCGTGCTGGACCGGGCCACGCTGTACGACGCCGACAGCGCCGCCGAACTGCGCGCCCTGGCCGCCCGGGCGGCCGAGCTGCCCAACGCCGACTTCGTTCACACCAGCCTGACCTTGCGCGGCCGGCGCGTGGCCTTCGGCCTGGCCCTGCCGCTGCGCCTCGGCGCCGAGAGCCTGGGCGCGCTGCTGCTGCTCAACGCCGACCGGCCTTTCAATGGCGGCGAGCACGACCTGGTCACCAAGGCCATCACCCAGATCGACTCGGCCGTCGAGCACATGCGCACGCTGCGCCAGCTGCGCTGGCAGACCACCAAGCTGGAGACGATCTTCCGCATCGACCGCATCCGCGACCGCCAGCTCGATTTCCAGGCCATGCTCAACAGCGTCCTGGCCGAGGTCTGCCAGGCCATCGAGGCCGAAAGCGGCTTCTTGATGCTCTACGACCGGGCCGGCACCGAGCTGGAGCTGCGCGCCGACACCGACCATGACCTGCTCTCGGCCGGCGACGCCTTCCCGCTCGTGCGGGCCGCCTCCGAGGAAGCTGTCCGCAGCGCCAAGCTGGTGCGCAAGGCCTTCGAGGCCGGCCCGCTGCGCGCCATGGTCGGGATGCCGCTCATCTTGCAGGACCGCCTGATTGGCGTGCTGGGCGTGGTCAACCGCAAAGGCCGCCCGGCCTTCACGCGCATGGACGCCGACATGCTCCAGGCCATCGGCAGCCAGATCGACACCGCCATCTTTGAAAGCCTGGAGACCCAGAAACTGCGCAGCGCCTTCGGCAAGAGCGTCGGCCCGCAGGTGATGGACCGGCTGCTGTCCATCTCCGACCGCGATCTGCTCAACAGCGAGCGCATCCAGGTGACCACGCTCTTCTCGGACATCCGCGGTTTCACCAACATGTCCGAGAAGATCTCGCCGGAGCTGCTTCAGGCCGTGCTCAACGACCACCTCTCGGCTCTGACCGACCTGGTGCTGGCCTACGAAGGCACGCTGGACAAGTACATCGGCGACTGCGTGATGTGCTTCTTCAACGCCCCGGAGCGCCAGGTGGACCACGCCCTGCGCGCGGTGCGGCTGGCCCTGGAGATGCAGGCCGCCCACCGCCAGGTGATGGCGCGCTGGGCCGGCCAGCTGCCCCTGCCGCCGATCGGCATCGGCATCAGCACCGGCGACACGATGATGGGCAACTTCGGCTCCGAGAAGCGGCTGGAGTACACGGCCATCGGCGCCGACGTCAACCTGGCCTCGCGGCTGTGCGGGGCAGCCGAAGGCGATCAGACTCTGATCAGCGCCGCCACTTATGCCCTGGTGCGTGACTTCATCGTCGCCGACGAGGTCCACGGCCTGCACCTGAAGGGCATCGAGGGCGATGTCAGCGCCTGGAACGTGCGCGCCTTGCGGTGACCGCAGTCACCGTGGTCGCCGCTGTCTGCGATCATCCACGGGAGGCTCTATGACAATCAAGCTCACCTGGTACGGACACGCCGCGATGCTGCTGGAGGCCGGCGGCGCCCGGCTGCTGGTGGACCCCTTTTTCACGGGCAACCCGGCCGCGCCGCTGTCCGCCGACGCCGTCCAGGCCGATTACATCCTGATCTCGCACGGCCACGGCGACCACGTCGGTGACGCCATCGCCATCGCTCAGCGCACCGGCGCCACGGTGATCGCCAACTTCGAGGTCTGCAATTGGATCACGGGCCAGGGGGTGGCCAAGACGCATGCCCAGCACCTGGGCGGCGGGTTTCACCACCCCTTCGGCTACCTCAAGCTCACGCTGGCCCTGCACGGCTCCGGCCTGCCGGACGGCTCCTACGGCGGCAATCCGTGCGGTTTCCTGCTCACGGCCGAAGGCAAGAAGGTCTACCTGGCCTGCGACACCGGCCTGTTCGGCGACATGCGCCTGATCGGCGAGGAAGGGCTGGACCTGGCCGTGCTGCCCATCGGCGACAACTTCACGATGGGCCCGGACGACGCCCTGCGCGCGGCCAAGCTGCTGCAAGCCCGGCACCTCATCCCCGTGCACTACAACACCTGGGGCCTGATCGCCCAGGATGGCTCCGCCTGGGCTCAGCGCGTGGAGGCCGAGACGCCTTCCAAGGTGCGCGTGCTCAAGCCCGGCGAGAGCTTCAGCCTGTAGCGCCCAGCTTCCGACCGCAAGCGGGCGCCGCGCGGCGCCCGCTTTTTTGTTGGGTCGGCCTCGGCCCAAAGCCGGATGGCGGAACCGGCGGCGTCGCCTACAATCAACCCGCTGTCTTATCAGGATTTTGCCCGTCACCCTATGAAAACAACAGCTCGTCTCTGGCCCGTCCTCGCCCTGCTCCTGGCCGCCTGCTCCCTGCCCGCGCCCGCGCCCACCTACACGGCGCCGCCCCCAGCCACCACCACCGCGCCGCCGACCGAGACGGCTACGTTGGCGCCGCCCACGGCCACGGCTGAGCCCACGGCCACCGTCGCGCCGACCGACACGCCAACGCCGGCCGGGCCGCAGTTCCTGGCCTATGTCCGCGAGGGCGAACTGCTGGTGACCGACGTCAGCGGCGGGATCGCCGGCGGGACCACGCAGTACACGCTGGCCGGCGTGGACGATCTCGTCATCGACCTGGCCTGGTCGCCGTCGGGCGAGTTCCTGGCCTACGTCGCGCTGGCCCTGGGCGAGCCGCACCTGTTCGTCGTCTACGCTGTGGGCGCCGGCACGCCCGTGGACTTCGGCCTCGGCTACAACCCAGTCTGGTCCCCGGACAGCACCCAGATCGCCTACGAACAGGCCGGCAACCTCTGGCTCACGCCCAGCGACGCCCCAGCCCCGCGCCAGCTCACCACTCAGGACAATTGGGCCTGGGGCCGGTCGGCCTTCACCCCGGATGGCCGCGCCTTGCTGGTGACCGAGACCTCGCGCGACTTCATGGGCGCGCAGGGCAACACGGCCTTTCTGCTTAAACAGTTGGCCCTGGACGGGAGCGGCACGCTCACGGCGTTGCCAGCGGCCGAGAGCTTCGACGGCGGCCGGCTGCCCTACAACCTGGCCTATTCGCCGGCCGGCGACCTGATCGCGTTCACCACCTCGTATCACGTCAACGCCTGCGCCTCCGGCGGCGGCCTGTACGTGCAGACTGCTGCCGGCGGGGACCGGCGTGAGCTGGTCAGCCCCACCCTGAATGCATTGACGGCCGGCGCGGCTGAGACGTACTACCTGGCTTTGGATTACGCCTGGAGCCCGGCCGGCGACACCGTGGCCATGAGCGCGCTGGTCAGGGATTGCGCCGACCTCGCCACGGTCCCGCCACCCACCGCGCAGCTGTCCGTGCTCGACCTGGCCGGCGGCGAACGGCTGGTAATCCCGGGCCTGTTCGCCAACCCCAGCTACGATCGGACCGGCCGCCTGATCGCGGCCGCCTACTATCCGGATAATCTGAGCGTGAGCGGGCGCATCCATGTCTATTCTGTTGCGGACGGGCAATTGCTGCTGGACCTGGGCGTGGGCAACGCCCCGCAACTTCAGCCGTGACGATGGCGTTTAATCGCCGACGCTGACGGTTAGCGGCAGGAGCACGCGGTCGAGGGGCAGCGGCGCGCCCTGGGCGTCGAGGGCCGGCAGCCGGGCCAGGTCCGGCGCGGCGGGGTTATACCAACCCACGGCCACGCCGTATTGGCCGGGCGGCACCTCGGCCAGGCTGAGCGTCACCGTGTCGGTCACCACCTCACCAGCCGCCCACTGCGAGGTCGGATACGTGAAGGCGCGCGGCATGGCGTCCGCCTGCGTCACGATGACGTCGTCGGCCGGGTTGAAGACGTGGACGAAGTATTTGTAGTCGCCGCGCGGCGCCGCCAGCGCGCCCCACGCTAACGTGAGTTCCAGCGCGGCGCTGGTCTGCTCGGCGGCATAGCCCCAGAGTTGGAGCTGCCCGTCGAACGTGGCGGCCAGCGCGGTCGGCAGCGCCGGGACGTTGAAGACGCGCTCGCGGCCAGTGACGGTCACCGCCCCCACGGCCACCTCCGGTCCGAGCCCGCGGTCAGCCTCGGCCAATAGCTGCAGCGCCAGCGTGTACTGGCCCGGCGCCAGATCGGCCGGTAATCTCAGCGCCGCGCGTCCCACCAGCCAGGCTTCGGCCGGCCAGGTGTTTGCCGGCGAACCGGGCGCCAACGCCAGCACCTGCGTGAAGCGCGCGCCGGCGCTGTCCGTCAACGACCAGCGGGCGTGGAAATCGGCTGGCGGCGCGGCGCCGGTGAGCCAGTGCACGCGCAGGTCCAGCGTCTGGCCCTGCGCGGCCTCGGCCGGCGCCTCCACCTTCTCGAGGGCCAGGTCTGGGGTCAATTCAAATTGCGCGGTATGCCCGGCGCGCGGGTAGCGGCGATCGAACATGGCCGCGACGTTGAACTCGCCCAGCGGCTGCAGCGTGTCGACGGCATAGACCGTGACCGTGGTCGTGTAGACCCCCGGCGGCTCGCCGAGGCCGCCCCACGGCAAGCGATATTGATCTGTCACCACTTCGCCGGGCCGCCAGAGCGCGGTGGGGTAGAAGCCGGCGCCCGGCTGCACGTCGCCGCCGCGCCCCCACTCCAGGCCGGCCGCGTCCGTCAGCCGCAGCGCCACCTGATAGTTGCGCGTCAGGTCCGCCAACGCCTGCCAGGTCACGTCGACGCGCACCGCGGCCTCGACCGTGGTCTGCGCCGTCAGGACGCGCAGGGTCGCGCCCAGGTCCGGCGCCGCCGCGTGGCCGGGTGAAGCCAGAGCTGTCTCGTCGTCGATGACCAGCGGCGCCAGATAAACCAGGCCGCGCCGTTGCCCCTGGGCCGTGACGGCGGGCTCGCCGCCGCCTTCGCCCTGCACTTCCACGGAGACGAAATACACGCCCGGCCGCAGCTGGGCCGACACGGGCAGCGTCACGGCGGCGCGCGCGCGGCCATCCGCGTCCGGAGCGAACGCCACGCGCGTCGTCGCCAGCGGCTCGGCCAGGCTCGGCGGCGGCAGCCTCAGTGCGAAGGTGGCCGTCACCGGGCGGGTCAGCTCCCACTCGGTGGACAGCGTCACTGTGCCGCCGCGCGCCAGGTGCGCGGACTCAGGCTCGGCGCGCGTCAGGCGCGTCCCGTCCGCAAAACGCACCCCGTCCCGGTGCGGATAGGCCAGCAGATCGAAGTCGGCGTTAAGCGGCGCGGTGGAGGCCGCAGCGGGCAGGCTGCTCAGGGCCAGACTGCCCAGCGCCGCAACCCCGAGGACGGTCGCCACCCACCCCAACGCCCGCCCGGACACGCGCGGCCAACGCCAGCGCCGGCGCAGCGCGAACACGGCCAGCGGCAGGACCAACGCGGCCGCGCTGAAGACCTCGGCGCCGGCGCGCAGCGGCGTCCAGCCCAGCCACACCGTCAGGGTATGCGTCCCCGGCGGCACATCCACCACGATCCAGCCCAGACCGTCGGCGGCGCGCGTGGCGGCGGGCTGCCCGTCCACCTCGGCCAGCCAGCCCGGCCACCAATACGTCGGCACCGCCACGGCGGCCGGCTGATCCCCGGCTACGCTGACGCGCCAGGTCTCCCGCGCGCCCGCCCGGCTGAGGCGCTCGCCCTCCGCCGTGCCCGTCAGCGCCTTGAGGCCCGGCGGGCGGCCCAGCAGCGTCTCAGACGTGAACGGGCGCGGGACCACGGCTGCCGGCAGATACTCGGCGTTGACAGTGTTGCCGACGGCGGTGGTGAAATACTCGTACAGGTTCAGGCGTTCGGCCGTCACCTCGGTATCGGCCAGCGGCACAAACTGCAGGCGCAGCCCGCCCAAGCCGGCCAGCGCCAGCAGCGCCGCCAGCGCCAGCGCCGCCGGCCAGTGCCAGCCCGGCCGCGGCGTCCCCTCGCCGTCGACGAGCGCGCCCGTCAGCGCGGCCGTGAACACGGCCTGGATGGACAGGAAGCGCCACGGAAACTGCGTGTACCCGAGCAGAGGCACCGCCTCCCACACCGGCCGTGACCACGGCGTGATCATCAGCGTGGCGACGGCCAGCCCGCCCAGCAGAAAGAGGTCGCTCCAGGCCCAGCGCCGCCGCCGCCAGGCGCGCACCAGCAGCGCCAGCGCGCCGGCCGCCGCCGCCAGCGTCTGGGCCAAACCCAGGCTGAACGGCGTCGACGTGTAGTCGAAGAGCGGCGTCGCCTGCAGCAAATCCGCGTCGCGGAAATGGTTGCCGTAGAAGAAGTAGCCTTGCGTCAGGTCGCCCAGCTGCACGAAGCCGCCTTCGCGCAGCGCCGGCAGCCAGAAGAACGCGGACAGCGCCAGACCCCAGGCCAGCGCCGCCAAGCTCACGCCCAACGGCCGCCAGCCGCGCCCGGCCCCGCCCAGGATCACGTAGATACCAAGGAAAGGCAGGAAGTTGAGCGCGGAGATATTGTGCGTGCACACCAACGTCGCGACCGCGGCCGCCAGCGCGAAGGCGCGGCCCGGCGCTGGCTGCGCCAGCACGCGCTGGGCCGCCCACAGGAGCACCGGGAAGAGGCCCATCGCCCAGAGTTCAGCCAGCGAGTCGCCGCGGATGTAGACGTTGACGAGATGGAAGGGCGCGAACGTGTACGCGGCCGCGGCCAGGCCGGCGGCGGGTTGATCAGCGCCCGAGCCGCGCAGCCAGCCGTACAGACCCACCGCCCCGGTCAGGAGCGCCAGCGCCTGTGCCAGCTTGATCGCCAGCACGTATGAGAACCCGTACAGCTTCAGCAGCGCCGCGACCTGGGTGGAGAACGAAGCGTAGTAGGTGAAATAGGGCAGGCCGTAGCCGTAAGCGGCGTCTGGCATCCAGCGCGGCGGGAACTGGCCGCTGGTGAAGGCGGCCAGCCACTGGTGGACGCGGAAGAGCAGGTTGGGCGAGTCGCCGATGCCGCGCGTGATGAGAAAGCCCCCGTCGGCGAAGAGCGGGCCGACGGCGACCAGCGTGACAAAAAAGCAGAGGGCCGCCGGCAGCCAGCGAGTAAGGCTGGACCACCGGCTGCCCTCCGCCAACGGCCGTGGGGCGGACGAACTCACCGCCGCCGGAGCACCAGGAAACCGGCGATGCCGGCCGCGAGCAGGATCAGCATGATGCCGGCCGCGCCGAACAGGGCCGTGCGCAGACGCGTGTCCTCGCCGCCCGACGCCGTGGTCGTACCGCCGCCGCTGCCCTGTTGCGCGCCGAACTCGATGTTGACGCTGGCGCCGGCCTGGACTTCCAGCCGGGCGTTGGCGCTGGTGGTAGCGTTGTAGCCGCTGGGCGGCGCCGCCGCCAGCGTGTACACGCCCGGCGCGATGTTCTCAAAGCAGTGCTGGGTCTCGCCGGGCTGGGTGATGTAGCTCTGCACGGGCGCGCCGGTGCCAGCCTCGATCAACGTCAGGTTGCCGCCGGCCACCGCGCCCTCGGCCTCCTCACGCAGCGCATTGCCGTTCACGTCTTCGTAAATCGTGGCGCACAGCTTGCCGGTGTTGGCGGCGGCCACAGCCGTCGCCTGTGCGCCCGGCGTCTCCGCGGCGGCCTGCGTGGGTGGTGCGGCCGCGGTCGGCGCCGCGTTCGGGTCGTTGGTCGCTGTCGGCGCGGGCGTCGGCGTCGGCGCGGCGGACGGCGCGCCCTGGCCGATCACCAGCCGCTGCCCCACGGTCAACACGTTCAGATTGATGCCGCCGTTGAGCGCGCTGAGCTGGTCCAACGTGATGCGCGCGTTGGCGGCGATGCCCCAGCCGGTGTCGCCGGGCTGGACCACGTAGACGATGTTGCCGTCCGGGCCGGGCGTGGGCATGACGAAGGGCACGGCCGTCGCTACGGGCGCCGCCGGCGGCGAGGTGGGGGCCGGTTGGCCGCCGCCGCTGCTGGTGGGCGCCGGCGCCGGGGCCGCGTCCACCACCACCAGGGAAGCCTCGTCGAAGAAAGCGGCCAGCCACTGGCGCGACGTGCCGCGGTAGTCGGCGCTCAGAAAGACGCCGACCTTGCCGCCGGCGCCGACCGTGGTCTGCACGCTGACCGCCTGCCAGGTGTCGTAAGGCGCGGCGGCGCCGGACCAGGCGACGCCGCCGGCGAACTGGTTATCGCCGCCGTTCGGGTCCAGGCCCACCTGCACGCGCACCGGCGCGGCCGTGTCGGACGGCGTCGGCCAGCCAGCCGAGGCCACCCACACGCGCGTGTACACGGTCAGCCGCACGGTAGCGCCAGCCGGGGCGGTGACCACCTGCTTGACGCCCGCGAACCAGGGGTCCCAGTTGTTGATCACGCGCTGGGCGCTGTTGCCGGCGAAGACGAAGGCGCCGGCGGCCCCCGCGCTCAGGCTCTCGATGTTCCACTGGGGCCGGTAGGCATAATTGAACGAGCCGTCGCTCGGCTTGGCGCTCTCCGCCCACCATGGCAGCCAGTTGGCTGAGCCGGAGCCCGTGGAGCCGGCCGTCTCAAAACCCGCGTTGGCGAGCAGGTTGGCGCCTTGCGCCGCCGGGGCGGCCGTGGCCGGCGCCTGGCCGGGCGTCAGAAACAAGACGGCCAGCGCCGCCGCGATCAGGAAACGTGCGAGTTTCATAGTCGTCTTTCAACCTCCGCCAGAACGGCCCCGAACAGCCGCGCGGCGTTTGACCGCGCGCCCTTGGCCGGGCGCCGCTCCGGGCGTCTTTGCGTCCAGCGTTGGATGGCCGCGTTTACGGCCCGACCACCAGCCGCTGGCCGATATAGATGATGTCGGTCTTGAGCGTGTTCCAGGCCTTGATCTGAGCGACCGTCGTGTTGTAGCGCCGGGCCAGGCGGTTAAGTGTATCGCCGCGCTGGACCACATGGATGACCTGGGCCGCCGACGGCGTCGTCCCAGCCGCGCCGCCGCGGATGATCAGCACCTGACCGACATAGATCCGATCGGCGTTTTTGATGTTGTTGGCGTTGAGCAGCGCGGACAGCGGGATGCCGAAGCGCCGCGCGATCGCGCCCAGCGTGTCGCCGGCCTTCACCACGTAGAACTCGGGCGCGCCGGTGGGCGTCGGCGGGACCGGCGTCGTCGTCACGGTGGCCGACGGCCCGGGCGTGGTCGTGCGGGTCGGCGTGAGCGTCGGCGTGCTCGTGGGGAGCGCCGTGCCGCCCACCGAGATCACCTCCAGCGTCACGTCGTCGAAGAACGCCGTCATGAACAGGCGCGAGTAGCCGCGGTAATCAGCGCCCAGGAAGACGCCCACGCGCCCGCCCGAGCCGACCACGGTCTCCACCGACAGCGCCTGCCAGCCCGTGTGCGAGCCGCCGGCGATGGACCAGACGACGCCGCTGGCGAACTGGTTATCACTGCCGTTCGGGTCCAGGCCCGCCTGAACCTTAACGGCGACGGCCGTCTCCGAGGCGGCCGGGTAAAAGTTGCTGGCCGTCCAGACCCGCGCGTAGGCGGTCAGGCGCACGCGCGCGCCGGCCGGCGCGCTCACCGTCTGCTTGAGGCCCGCGTACCACGGGTCCCAGTTGTTGACGACGCGCTGGGAGTTGTTGCCGCTGCGGATGAACTCAGCCGCGGCGCCGGAGCTGAGCTTCTCAACGTTCCAGCTCGGGCGGAAAGCGTAATTGAAAGAGCCATCCGAAGGCTTGGCCGATTCCAGCCACCACGGCAGCCAGCCGGTGGCCGTGGCCGCCGTGCCGGCGTCTTCAAAACCCGGGTTGGTGATGAGGTTGCCAGACTGCGCCGCCGGCGCGGCCGAGGCTCCCGGCGCAGCCGGGGCCCCCAGCAGCGCCAGGGCCGCCACCAGGCTGAGCGCCAACCAGCCAGTCAGCCACTTGCGAGTTAACATGGTCCCACTCCTTTCACGGACCGGGCCAGGGCAGTTCCAGGGTGTCCTGGCCGGTCGCCGCGACCGTCAGGCGATCGCCGGCGGGGTAGTGATAGAGCCCAACGACGAGGCGCGTCCCAGTTGCGGGCCCAGCTGGCGATTGGAACGTCTCGGTGTGCCGCGTCCAATCGCCGGGGCGCCACGCCCGGGCCGGATACCATTCACCGCCCAAGGGCCCGTCGCTTTGCGCCACCACCGTCTCGCCCTCCCGCAGGTGGACAAAGACGTGTAGATCATCGGCCGGCGGCGCCGCGGCGGACCAGGTCAGGCGGATGCGCACATTCCGGCCGTCGCCATAGACGTCGGCGGCCTGCAGAATGATCCCGCCGCCATCAGCGGAGGCAAACTCACCCATCGGCGTCGGCGTCGGCTCCGGCAGCGCCTGAGCGGTATACGTCACGGCCAGTGGATACGCCGCTGGCTCGTGGTCATTGCGATACAGCGCGCCGACGTCAACTGTGATCAGGGCCGGGCCGGACAGCAGGCCCTGGGCCAGCGGCCACGGGTCACCGGCGTGCGGCCAGATGACGGCCAGACCGCCGAGTTGGTCAGCCGGCGCCGGCGGGGCCGCGGTCTCCACCACCTGGACCGCCGCCTCCGGCTGGAGCAAAAACCGGACCGCCGGGAAGTCCCACAGGCGCCGATCCAGATACACCGGCCGGCCAGGGTTGTTCAGCGCGTACGCGTTGACGGCCTGCGCCAGATCTACCGTAGCTGCCTGGAAGTACAGCGCCGTATTGGCATCGCGCCCGTAGACGCCGAAGTAATCGTACGCGGTTCGGGCCGCCTGCGCCACGCTCGCCAGCGTGCCGATGGCCAGTGCCAGAGCCAGGGCCGGCCCCCGGTAGACGCCCTGGCGCGCCGCCGCCCATTTCCAAGCCGCCTCGAACGCCAGCGCCGGGAAAGCGAAGACCAGCGGCAGCGCGCCAATGGCGCGCAGGAAGTGCGGGGCGTCCTGCGAGAAGACGGTCGGCGCCAGCATCGTCCCGGTCCACAGCAGCACCAGGGCGCTGGCGCCGTCACCGCGTTTCCAGACCCGCTGGAATGCCAGGACGACGCCGGCGTAGAAAGCCACGCCGAGGACCGGATCAAAGACTGGCCGGCCCGGCAGGTTATGGCGCGCGTTCAGATCGCCGGGGCCGAGGAACATGCCGGCCACGGCCGCCAGGTTGCCGAGCAACGCGGACCAGCCGTTGGGCGTGCCGCCGCCAAAGACGGCCACCTGCTCTATTCGGCCGAGGTAGATCTGTGGCTCGCGCAGGGCGTACAGCGCCAGCGGGGCTGCCACGACGGCGGCAGGCAAAACAAAAGCCGACAAGTCCCAGGCCAACGCTGCCGCGGGACCCCCCGGCTTCTCGCCACGTAATCGCCGGGCACTATACCAGAAAACGCCGAAACCGATGAGAGGCAGGGGGATCAGGCGCGCCGACAGGTAGGTGTAGAAACATAACCCACACAGCGCCCCTGCCAGCGCGATCAGCCAGCGCCGCCGCAACTTGAAACCGGCGGCCGCAGCAGCGAGCATCAGGGCCGCCAGCGGCGGCAGGGTCGTTGCACGCAGGCCGATACGGCTGAGCGCGACGGCCCAGAAGCTGCCGGCGGCGAGGGCCGCCATCAGGAGCGCCACTCGCCGGCCGAACAGGACGCGCCCGAGGACATAGGCTGCCAGGATCTGGAGGACGCCCAGCCCGGCGGCCGGGAGCCGCACGGCCAGCGGCGTCCGACCGAAGGCGGCGAGGCTGGCCGCCAGCCCGTAGATGAACAGCGGCTCGCGCCCGTTGTTGGCCGGGAAGTACACGGGCCGGGCGCCGGCCAGGACGTCGAGCGCGTCGAGGGCGTAGTAGGCCTCATCGGTATAGAGGCCGGGCGGCACGCTCTCCAGTCGATAGAAGCGCAGGCCCGCGCCGGCCACGACGATAATAGCCAGCAGAGCGCCTTCAACCAGCGCGGACCGTCGCCAGAAGGAGGCGCGCCCGGCGCCGGCCGGCGCCGTCATCACATTCTTTTGGGTCATCGGATTGCCGCCGGCCGCATTGTACCGCGAAGCCGGCCCGGCCCGGCCGTCAGGCGGTGCGGGACCTGCGATTGGTATTCTCACTTTACAGGCCCGGATGCGGATGGTAAAATCAGCCCCGCAAGTGGAGGAGCAGTTGAGGAGGGATGGCCGAGCGGTTTAAGGCGGTTGTCTTGAAAACAACTGTGGGGTTATTCCTCACCGGGGGTTCGAATCCCTCTCCCTCCGCCTGTGAAAGCACTCGGGGAGGTGCCGGAGCATGGTCGATCGGGAGCGCCTGCTAAGTGCTTGTAGGGGCATTAAACCTCTACCGAGGGTTCAAATCCCTCCCTCCCCGCCTTTTGTCTGATACAATTACATTGTTGTCTGCGCCTGTAGCTCAGTTGGATTAGAGCGTTTGCTTGCGGAGCAAAAGGCCAGGGGTTCGAATCCCTTCAGGCGCACAAGAAGAAGGCTGGTCTCTGAGAGGACCAGCCTTTTTCGTTTGCCCAGCCTGAAGCCGCCGCACTGAGACCCTGGACAGCCCTGCGCAATCGACGGACTTGCCTCGGCGCCGTTTTACTGGCCTTGGCCGAGAGGGCGCCCGGCGGAGCCTCCAGGTCCACCGCCACCGACTGCCTCCTGCCCTCCCGGGCCGATGCCACTCTCGCAGCGCGCTGGCCGCTGGCTGCTGGAGAATCAGCCATTGCTCACAGCAGCGGCGCCGCGAACTGCCGCGCCTTCCAATATCGGCGCAGCGATCTTGAAAGTGTGTGTTGACAAATCAGGTTTTTGCTATATTCTGAGATCGCCTGGGAGCGCTCCCAAAGCCTGGACTTTTTTGATCGCAATAGCGCTCTGCCCGCCGAAAGAATAGACCGCGCCCTTCGTGAATGACGTTATGAATATCGAGGACATCGCCCGGGCCAGTGGTGTGTCCCGCTCCACCGTGTCCCGGGTCATCAATGATGACCCAAACGTCAGTACCAAGACTCGCGACAGAGTCCTAGAAGTCGTGAAGCGCCTGAATTACCATCCCCATGCCGCGGCCCGCAGTCTGGCGGCCGGGCGCACCCGCGTCCTGGGCCTCGTGATCCCCATGGGGGTGGCCGCGCTGTTCAGCGATCCCTATTTCCCGCTGCTGATCCAGGGCGTCTCAGCCGCCTGCAACGCGCGTGACCACTCCATCATGCTCTGGTTGGCGGATCCGGAATATGAGCGCCGCACGATCCGCCAGATCCTGCACGGCAGTTTCATTGACGGCGTCATCCTGGCTTCGCAACTGAACGACGATCCGATCGGGCATGCGCTCATTGAGGGCAATTTGCCCTTCATCCACATCGGCCGGCACCCCACCAATGACACGCTCCACTATGTGGACGTGGACAACCTGGCCGGCGCGCAGGAAGCGGTGATGCACCTGCTGCGGCTGGGACGGCGGCGTATCGCGACGATCACGGGACCGCAGAACATGATCGCCGGGTTCGACCGTCTGGCCGGCTATGAGGCCGCCCTGCGCCAACGCGGCTTGCTGGTGGAGCCGGAGCTGATCGCCGACGGCGAGTTCAGTGAGGCGGGCGGCTACGTGGCGATGCGGCGCCTGCTGCCCCACCACCCGGACGCGGTGTTCACCGCCAGCGACATGATGGCGTTGGGCGCGCTCCGCGCCATCCGCGAAATCGGCTTGCGTATCCCGGACGAGATCGCCCTGGTTGGGTTCGACGATATGCCCTTTGCCGCCAATACCACGCCGCCGCTGACCACCATCCGTCAGCCGGTGGCCCGGACTGGCGCGATCGCGGCGGAGACGCTGATCGACCTGGTGGCCCACCCCCAGCAGCCGCCGCGCCGAATCCTGCTGCCCACGGAATTGGTCATCCGCCAATCGTGTGGCGCGTTGGCCAGCCCTTCGGCTGATTAGCCCATCCTGAGGAGGTGACAGTATCGGTTGGACTTACTGATGAAAACCCACGTACCTGTAGTGGTCGCCGTTTGCCCATTCCTTCCCGGAGGAGATTTCCATGCGCAAGGTAGTCTTTAGTCTCGTGGGGGTCACCATGGTCCTCAGCCTCGTGCTGAGCGCCTGCGCCCCCGCCGCCACGCCACAAGTCGTCGTCCAGACGCAGGTGGTGAAAGAAACGCAGATTGTTAAAGAGACCGAGATCGTCGAGGTCATGGCCACGCCGGTCCCGGTGGAAGATTCCGAGTCGTTGCCCCGCAACGAAACCCTGTACTTCAACGGCCAGCAGTGGGGCCCGGTCGTCGGCTGGAATCCGTATTCCAACAGCAACAACAACGCGCTGACCATCGCCCAGCAGGATAACTCCCGGGTCACCATGTTCGAGACCCCGTACCTGTACAACATGCTGGATGGCCAGATGTACCCGCTGCTGGCGGATGGGCCCTTCACCTGGAACGACGCCCGCACCGAGCTGACCTTCAAGCTCAAGCCGGCCGCCAAGTGGAGCGACGGCACCCCGGTGACCGCTGAAGACGTGGCCTACACCTGGGCCACGCACATCAAGTACAACACCCCGACCGGCGCCGCCAACAAGGACTACGTCGAAGACATCCAGGCGGTGGATGCCCAGACGGTGGTGATCAAGGCCAAGCTGGATGCGGACGGCAAGGCGGTCAACCCGCTGCTGGTCGCCGCCTACGTGAGCACCAACTACGTCATCCAGAAGGCCTGGACCCAGACCCTGGAAGACCGCTCCGGCGGCGATGCCACCAAACTCCTGGCCGACCCGGCCGAGGACGTGGTCTACTCCGGCCCGTATCACAAGTTCTTCACCGACGACACCAAGGTCGTCCTGATCCGCGACGACAACTACTGGGGCCAGGATGCCTCCATGTGGGGCAAGCTGCCCGCGCCCAAGTACCTGGCGCACACGATCTTCAAGGACAACGCTGCCGGCTCGCTGGCCCTGGCCAAGGGTGAGGTGGACGTCAGCCAGCAGTTCAACTCCAACATCCAATTGCTGTGGCTGAACTACGGCCTGCCGATCTCCACCTATCTGCCCGAAGCCCCCTACGGCATCGGCGCCAGCCTCCCGACCGCTTTCTACAACCTGAATTCGCCCGGCCTGGATCAGGTGGCCGTGCGCAAGGCGATCGCCATCGCCGTCGACTACCCGACCATCATCGCCAACGCGATGACCAACCAGTCCGCCACGTTCGAGCAGGCGCCGCGCTCGCTCATGAACCCGACCCCCGGCGAGCAAGCCCTGTACGATCGTGAGGCCGTCAAGGACCTGCAGTGGGTCGGCAACGACATCGAGGGCGCCAAGCAACTGCTCGATGAAGCCGGCATCGTGGACACCGACGGCGACGGCTGGCGCGAGTACAACGGCCAGAAGCTGAGCTACGTGGCCACCTGCCCCAATGGCTGGTCCGACTGGCAAGCCGCGATCGAAGTGGTGGCGGCCGCCGGCAAGAAGATCGGCATCGAGATCACGACCAACTACCCCGAGTGGTCCGTCTACCAGACGGTGGTCACCAAGTCCGATGCGCCCCTGCCCACCGAAGGTTACGACATCTTCATGATGTGGAGCGACGGCGCTGGCCCGACCCAGCCGTGGGGCCGCATCCGCAAGCTGCTGAGCTCCGAGTTCATCGGCATGGCCAGCAACTGGAACGGCAACTGGGGCCAGTACAGCAACCCGGCCGTGGATGAGCTCATCAAGTCCATCCCGACGGAGACCGATCCGGCCAAGCTGAAGGCGACCTACACCGAACTGGTCAAGGCCTACCTGACCGATGTTCCGTCCTTCACGCTCATGTACCGCCCGCAGTCGTTCCACGCCGTGAACGAGACGGTCTGGACCAACTTCCCGCACGGCGAAGACGGCACCAACCCGCCCGTCCCGCCGCTCGACCTGACGGACGGCTGGAGCATCGCCGGCCTCTACAACCTGACGCTGGTTAACCCGTAACCGGCACGGCAGCTAAAACAGCCATGGTCCCTCAGACCATGGCTGTTTTTTCCCGGCCAGGCTCAAGACCGGCTATACTACCCGTCACAATCGCCCGAGGCCATCCGCCTGACGAGGTGGCCTCGGGCGGCCGAGACACGCAACCGTTCCGGGCTGAGCGGGAAAGACGACGATCGCGCTTTCTAAGGAGGAAATGGCGGTGAAAGGCTATCGGAAGTATTTCCTCAACAAACTGGCCTGGTTCTTCGTCACGCTCGTCTTTGCCTTTCTGCTCAACTTCATCCTGCCCCGTCTCATGCCGGGCGACCCGGTCGCCGCCATCGCGGCCCGGCTGGCCCAGGGCATGAGCAACGCCACCGGCGTCCAGGCCATCTACGAGCAGTACACGGAATTATTCGGCACCAACAAGCCCATCATCGAGCAGTTCTTCATCTACATCCAGAACGTGGTTCGGGGCGACTTCGGCTTCTCCTTCAGCCAGTATCCCCGCAAGGTGGCCGACGTCATCGCCGCCTCGATCGGGTGGACGCTGGCGCTGCAGTTCCCGGCCATCATCGTCGGCTGGGTGATCGGGAACTCCCTCGGCGCGCTGGCCGCGTACCTGCGCGGAGGTTTCGACAAGGCCCTGCTGCCGGTGAGCATCTTCATCAGCAATCTCCCGCCGTTCGGCATGGCCGTGATCCTGCTCGTGATCTTCGGGGTTCAGCTGCAATGGTTCCCCACCTCCGGCGGCTACGGGTTTGACTTGATCCCCAGCGTCAGCCGGACGTTCCTCTGGTCGGTCATAACCCACTACCAGCTGCCCTTCTGGTCCATCGTGCTGATCGCCATCGGCGGCCAGGCCATCGGCATGCGCTCGATGGCGATTTACGAACTGAACGCCGACTACGTGAAGTACAGCCGCTTCCTGGGGATCAAGGACCGCACGATCGTCTGGTACGTATTCCGCAACGCCATGCTGCCCCAGATCACGGGCCTGGCGCTGGCCATCGGCACGATGGTGGGCGGCGCGCTGGTGGCTGAAATCATCTTCAGCTATCCGGGGCTGGGCACCACCCTGCTCAACGGCATCCTCGGCCAAGACTACCCGCTGATCTCGGCGGTCACCCTGATCATCACGCTCATGGCCCTGATCGCCAACTTTCTTATCGAAATCCTGTACGGCTTTCTCGACCCGCGCATCGGGGCCGCGCAGGCCGACTGACCGGGGAAAGAGGCTGGCATGCAACACACCCTGCGCCAGATTTTCCGCTCCGGCAAATTCGTGGTCGGTTTCTCGATATTTGCCGCCATCCTGCTGATCGTCACCATTTATCCGCTGCTCGTCCGTGAATCGCCGCTCACGATCATCGGCCAGGGCACTTTTTTCCCGCCCGGGATCTATGTGAGCGTTTACGACAGCCTGACGTCTCCGCGCTACACGCTGCAGTTGGACGACGCCGCGGCCAAGCGCCTGGCCAGCCGGCTCAGCGATGACGACCGCCTGGCCATGAAGGAATGGCTGGTGGGAGCCGGGCTCTTAGAGAGCGAAATCGACACCACGGACACCGCCCGGCTGCTCGGGCTGTGGGAGGCCACTTACGACCCCGCCAAGCGGATCCCCGGCCTGACCAACGCCAAACGCAACTACTATGTCCGGCTGGACGCTTCGCTCGACGGGCTGCTCGCCACGGAAGGACTGAGCCTGGCGACCAAGGACCCGCAAACCGGCGCCCTGATCGAGACCGGCCAGGTCGCACAGACCGATTACGCGAACGTCAGCCAGGTGGCCAACCTCCGGGTGCTGGCGCTGGGCACCGACAACTTCGGCCGGGACGTGCTGACGGAACTGGTGACTGCCACGGGGGTGTCCCTGCAAATCGGGATCGTCGCCGGCCTCGTGGCCACCCTGATCGGCCTGACGCTGGGCTTGCTGGCCGGCTACGTGGGCGGCCTGGTGGACGACGTGATCACGTTCGTCACCAATCTCTTCATCGTCATCCCGTCCTTTGTGCTGCTGATCCTGATTTCCTTCAGCATCGGCCAGGAACAGCGCGGCGCTTTCACGATCGCCGTGGTGATCGGCCTGACGGGCTGGGTCTGGACGGCCCGGGCGGTGCGGGCCCAGGTGATCTCACTGCGCAATCGCGATCACGTCAACCTGTCGAAGTTATCCGGGCACTCCATCTTCCGCATCATCGTGGCCGACATTCTGCCCTACATCGCCTCGTACGTGGTGATGGCCCTGATCCTGCAGATTTCCTCGGCCATCCTGGCGGAGGCCGGCCTGTCTATCCTGGGGCTGGGGCCGCGGACGACGGATGTGCCGACGCTGGGCCAGATGATGAACTGGGCCTTTATCTACCAGGCCTATATCTTGGGGAAGTGGTGGGCGTACCTGCCCGCGCTGGCCGCCATCGCGCTGGTGTCCTTTTCGATGAACCTGATGAACACGGGCCTGGATCAGGTGTTCAACCCGGCCCTCCGGGAATAGGTGACCGCTATGGGCAAAACCATGCTGGAAGTCAGGGAACTGACGACCAAGTACGTGACCCGGTATCGCGAAAACGTCTACGCGGTCGACCATGTTTCTTTGAAGGTCGAGGAAGGCCGGTCGCTGGGCATCGCCGGCGAATCCGGCTGCGGGAAATCCACCCTGGCGCTCAGCCTGATGGGCTACTACTTCCCGCCGCTGCACTACACCAGCGGCCAGATTCTCATCGATGGGCGCGATATCTCGGCGATGTCGCCGGATGACGTGCGCAAATCGGTCTTGGGGGCGGAGATCGCCTACATCCCCCAGGCCGCGATGAACGCGCTCAACCCGACGCAGAAGGTCATCCACTTCATCGAGGACGTCATCCGGGCCCACGACCTGTACATCACCAAGAAGGACATCTACGAGCGCGCCCGCAAGCTGTTCGAGACGCTGGGGCTGCCGGCGGCCGTTCTGCAGAAGTACCCGGTGGAGCTCTCCGGCGGCATGAAACAGCGCACGGTGATCGCCATCTCGGTCATGCTCTTCCCCAAGGTGCTGATCGCGGACGAGCCGTCGTCGGCGCTGGACGTCACTTCGCAGAAGATGGTCATCAAGATGCTGCGCCAGCTCATGGAAGTGGGCTTCGTCAGCGCCATGATCTTCATCACCCACGAGCTGCCGCTGCTCTACAATGTCACCGACGACATCATGGTCATGTACGCCGGCCAGATCGTGGAGAAGGCGACCTCGGAAGAGGCGGTGTTCGACCCCCTCCACCCATACTCCAAGGGCCTGATGGGCTCGATCATCGTCCCCGAGCAGGGCCTGCGCGACGTCAAGCTCACGGCCATCCCCGGGGTGCCACCCAACCTGAAGAACCCGCCGACGGGCTGCCGCTTTGCCGAGCGCTGCAAGTACGTGATGAAGGAGTGCACATCTCTGCCGTCCATCCCGCTGCAGGAGGTGAGCGGCGGCCGCTCCTACCGCTGCCTGATACCAGAAGCGGAACTGCGCGAACTCTACGCCCGGGAGGCCCACAGCCATGGCCATCACTAAACAGATCTGCCTGAGCACGTCCGGGCTCACCAAGATTTTCGGGTTCGGCCGCCGGCAAACGGTCGCGGTCGATCACGTCGACCTCAACCTGTATGAGGGCGAAGTCGTGTCGATCGTGGGCGAGTCCGGCAGCGGCAAGACAACGCTGGCCAAGATCCTGCTCGGCCTGATCAACGAGACCGCCGGCGACGTGTTTTTCCAGGGTCAGAAGCGCGATATCAGCAGCCACCAGAAGCGCCAGGAGTACTGGCGCAATATCCAGGCGATCTTCCAGGACCCATTCTCGTCCTACAACATCTTCAACAAGATCGACTCCGTGCTGCTGGACTGCATCAACATGCGCGGCGGGCGCGGGCTGGCGCGGGCGGCCAAGGTCGAGTTGATGAGAGAGGCCTGCAGCTTCGTCAACCTGAAGTTCGAAGAGCTGACCAACAAGTATCCGTTCGAGCTCTCCGGCGGGCAGATGCAGCGCCTGATGATCGCGCGCATCTTCCTGCTGAAACCGAAGATCCTGATCGCCGACGAACCCACCTCCATGATCGACGCCTGCTCGCGCGCGACCATCCTGGACGAGCTGATGAAGCTGCGGGATGAGATCAAGATGACGATCATCTTCATCACCCATGACATCGGCCTGGCCTACTACGTCTCCGACCAGGTCTACATCATGGAGCGCGGCAAGATCGTCGAGAGCGGGTCGGCGGATGAGGTGATCCTGCGTCCGCGCGCCGCCTACACGCAGCGCCTGATCAGCGACGTGCCCAAGATCCATGAGGAATGGGATCTGTCCACGGTGTAGGGCCGGCGCTGCCCCGGCGCCCGGCCGCCAGCCGCGGCCAGCGGTGAGTTGACGCCCTTTGATCCCCGGTCAGACCAACCGCCTCCTCGGCTATCCGCCGGAAGCCCGCCTGCTGATTATCAACGCCGACGACTTCGGGATGTGCCAGGCCGTCAACGCGGCCGTGATCAGCGCGCTGCAGGCGGGCGTGCTGCGCTCCACCACAGTGATGGTGCCCTGCCCGTGGGCCCGGTCCGCCCTGCGCTTTCTGGCCCGCCACCCCGAGTTCGCCTTTGGGGTCCATCTCACCGCGATCGCGGAATGGCCAGAGTACCGCTGGGGGCCGGTGCTGGCGCGGGACAAAGTGCCGACGCTGCTCGACGCGGACGGGTGCTTCTACGATTTTGACCAGATGCCGGAGCTGCTGGCCCGGGCCGCGCTTGACCAACTGGAAGCCGAGTTCCGGGCCCAGATCGAGACCGTGCTGGCGGCCGGGCTCCAGCCCACCCACCTAGACTGGCATGCGCTGCGTCTCGGCAGCCGGGCCGATATCGCCGCGCTCCTGCTGAAGCTGGCCCGCGAATATGGGCTGGCGCTCCGGGTCAGAGGCCAAGCCTGGATCGACCAGGTGCAGCGCCTGGACCTGCCGACCAATGACTTCGATTTCCTAGACAGCTACCTGCTGGATCCGGCCGATAAGGCCGCCCAGTTCGCCGAACTGCTGCGCGCCCTGCCGCCCGGCCTGACGGAGTGGGCGGTTCACCCAGGGCTGGACAGCCCGGAACTGCAGGCCATCGAGCCGCACGGCCAGCACATCCGCCAGACGGACTTCGACTTCCTGGTGTCGCCGCAAGCCCGGGAGATTATCCAGGCCGAAGGCATCCACCTGCTTGACTACCGCCCCTTGCAGGCGGTCTGGCGGCAACACTGATTTCGCCGGAACGCACCAGGCCCCGGCCCGCCGCGGCGCCTGGCCGCGCTTCGCTGTTGGGAGACACCCTTCTATGAAAACTCACTCTCTGACTGGCATTTGGCAGTTTCGTCAGGTGGGCACGCCGGAATGGCTGCCCGCCCAGGTCCCGGGCGGCGTCCACACGGACTTGCTGGCGCTCGGCCGCCTCCCGGATCCGTTCGCCGGCGACAATGAGCGGCGGGTGGCCTGGGTGGCCCAGGCGGACTGGGAGTATCAGCTCGTCTTCTCCGTGGACGCCGAGCTCCGGCAGCAGGGGCACGTCTGGCTGGTGTGTGACGGGCTGGACACGCTGGCGACGGTGACGCTGAATGGCCAGCTGCTGGGGAGCACGGCCAATATGTTCCGGCAATACCGGTGGGACGTGAAAGGCCTGCTCCAGCCGGACGGAAACGAGTTGCACGTCCGGTTCGCGTCGCCGGTGCGTTACGCCGAACAACACCAGGCGGTCCGCGCCCTGGCCGGCGTCTCCCAAGCGATCGCCGGCGGGCCGCACCTGCGCAAAGCCCCGTGTCAGTTCGGCTGGGACTGGGGCCCGCAGCTGCCGCCCATCGGCATCTGGAAAGATATCCGCCTGGAGGCCTTTACCTCAGCCCGGCTGGCGGACGTGCACGTGCGCCAGCAGCACCAGGCCGGCGCCGTCCAGGTGGAGGCCCGCGTGACGGTGGACCAGTGGGTCGCCGGGCTCTCGGCCTCTCTGCGCGTAACCGCGCCCGACGGCACCACGCGCGCGGTCAGCGCCGCCTTGGAGAGCGCCGCCGGCGGCCGGCTGGTGCTGGACATCGACCACCCGCAGCTGTGGTGGCCGAACGGCCTGGGCGCCCAGCCGCTCTACCAGGTCCAGGTGCGGCTGCAGCAGGCTCAGGCCGTGCTCGACGAGAAGACCTACCAGCTGGGGCTGCGCACGCTCACCCTGCGGCAGGAACCGGACGAATGGGGCCGCTCGTTCACGTTCGTGGTCAACGGCCAGCCGTTTTTCGCCAAGGGCTCCAACTGGATCCCGGCTGACTCCTTCCCCACCCGCCTGACCGAGGCCAGCCTGGAAGGCCTGATCCGGGCGGCGGCGGACACGCACCAGAACATGCTGCGCGTCTGGGGCGGCGGCTTCTACGAGGACGAGCGCTTCTACGATCTGTGTGACCGCTACGGGATCCTGATCTGGCAGGACTTCATCTTCTCCTGCAGCATTTACCCGCTGGACGAGCCGGAGTTTGTGGACAACGTCCGGGTCGAGGTGGTCGAGAACGTCCGCCGCCTGCGCCACCGCGCCAGCTTGGCCTTGTGGTGCGGCAACAACGAGATGGAACAGGGCTGGGCTGAGTGGGGCTGGCAGCGGCCCGAGCTGGAGGCCTTGCAGGCGGCCTACGACCGCTTCTTCCATCACACGCTGCCGGCCTGGTGCGCGGCCGAGGACCCCGACCACACTTACTGGCCCAGCTCGCCCTCGTCGGATACGCCGTTCGAGAACCCCAACGGCCAGATCCAGGGCGACGCCCACTATTGGGACGTCTGGCATGGCCGCAAGCCCTTCACGGCCTACCGCAACCAGTATCCGCGCTTCATGAGCGAGTTCGGCTTCCAGGCCTTGCCGCCGCTGGACACCATCCGCACCTACGCCGCCAAAGCCGACTGGAACATGACCTCCTACATCATGGAGCAGCACCAGAAGAACGCGAGCGGCAACGCCCTGATGGTGGGCCAGATGCTGGACACCTTCCGCCTGCCCAAGGACTTCGAGGCGCTCGTCTACCTCAGCCTGGTGCTGCAGGCCGAAGGGATCCGCTATGGGGTGGAGCACTGGCGCCGGCACACGCACCGGGTCTCGGGCACCATCTACTGGCAGCTCAACGACTGCTGGCCGGTGGCCTCCTGGTCCAGCCTGGACTACTTTGGCCGCTGGAAGGCCCTGCACTATGCCGCGCGCCGCTTCTACGCGCCACTGCTGCTGTCGATCGAGGATGCGCCGCCGCGGCAGGCGGTCTTCGTCAGCAGCGATCTGCGCGCCGACTGGCGCGGCACGGTGCGCTGGTGCCTGCAGACTCTGGCCGGCCAGCGCCTGGCGGAAGGCGAACTGCCGGCGGAGGTGCCGGCGGGCGGCGTGGCCGCACTCGGGCAGTTTGATTTCTCCGAGCACCTGGACGACGACACGCGCCGGGCCCTGGCGTTCACGGCCGAGCTGTGGCAAGGCGCCCAGTGCCTGACCCGGCAGACCGCGTTCTTCGCCCCCACCAAACACCTGTCCCTGGCCGACCCGCAGATCGAGGCCCAGCTGTCCGCGCAGGCCGGCCAGTTGACCGTTGCGCTGTCGGCGCGTTCCCTGGCCCGGCTGGTGGAGTGCAGCCTGGCCGGCGCGGACGTGGTCTTCAGCGACAACTACTTCGACCTGCCCGCGCAGACGCGCGTTGTCGTCGCAGCGCCCCTGCCGGCGGGCTGGGATCTGGCCCAGGCCCGGGCCGCTTTCCGGGTCCGCTCCGTCTACGACACTTACTCTCAGTGAGAGACAACAGGAAGCACCCATGCCCGTCGATCTTGAATCCCTGGTCGCCAGCTTAACGCTGGAAGAAAAAGCCGCCCTCGGCACGGGCGCCAGCGCCTGGACGACCGTGCCCGTCGAGCGCCTGGGCGTGCCCGCCATCACCGTCTCGGATGGCCCGCACGGCGTCCGGCGTGTGCCCGATGTCACCGCGCTGGCGGCGGAGAGTCTGCCGGCGACCTGCTTCCCCACGGCGTCCTGCCTGGCGGCGACCTGGGACGTCGACCTGATCCGCCGGCTGGGCGTGGCGCTGGCGGAGGAATGCCGGGCCCTGAACGTGGATGTGCTGCTGGGGCCGGGCGCCAACATGAAGCGGTCGCCGCTGGGCGGCCGCAACTTTGAGTACTTCTCCGAAGACCCTTACCTGGCCGGCGAGCTGGCCGCCCACTTCATCAACGGCGTGCAAAGCCAGGGCGTGGGCACCTCGCTCAAGCACTACGCCGCCAACAACCAGGAGTTCCAGCGCTTTACGATCAGCGCCGACGTGGACGAGCGCACCCTGCGCGAAATCTATCTGCCGGCCTTTGAAAAGGCCGTCCGGCAGGCCCAGCCCTGGACGGTGATGTGCGCCTACAACAAGGTGAACGGCACCTTCGCTTCGGAGCATCACCCGCTCTTGACCAAAATCCTCAGAGAGGAGTGGGGTTTCCAGGGCCTGGTGGTCTCGGACTGGGGAGCTGTGCGCGACCGGGTGGCCGCGCTCAAGGCCGGGCTGGACCTGGAGATGCCGGGCCCGCAGGACCGGCGCGTGCAGGCGGTGATCGAAGCCGTGCGCTCCGGTGCCCTGACTGAATCCGTCCTCGATGAAGCGGTCCGCCGCGTCCTGCGCCTCGTCTTCCAGGCCCAGGCCACCCCCAAGACCGGCTCCTTTGACGTCGACGCCCATCACACGCTGGCGCACCACCTGGCGGCCGAGGGCCTGGTGCTGCTCAAGAACAACGGCCTGCTGCCGCTCCAGGACGCCCAACAGATCGCCGTCATCGGCCGCGCGGCAGAAAGCGCCCACTTCCAGGGCGGCGGCAGTTCTCACATCAACCCGACCAAGGTGGCGGTTCCGTTCAAGGAACTGCAAGCCCGCGCCCCGGAGGCCGAACTGACTTATGCCGAAGGGTATCCGGCCGACGAGGCGCCGCGCCCGGACTTGATCGAGCAGGCGGTGGGCCTGGCCGAGGCGGCGGATGCGGCCGTGCTGTACATTGCGCTGCCCAGCTCCAAGGAATCCGAAGGCTATGACCGCGGCGACCTGGACCTGACGGCCCAGCAGATCGCGCTGATCAAGGCGGTGGCGAAGGTTCAGCCCCGGACGATCGTCGTGCTGAACAACGGCGCGCCGGTGGCGATGAGCGCCTGGATCGACGACGTGGCCGCCGTCCTGGAGGCGTTCATGATGGGGCAGGCCGGCGGCGCCGCGATCGCCGACGTCCTGTTTGGCCGCGTCAACCCGTGCGGCAAGCTGGCGGAGACATTCCCGCTGAAACTCGCCGACACACCGGCCCATCTCAACTGGCCCGGCGGGGCCGGCGTCGTCCGGTATGGAGAAGGCGTCTTCATCGGCTATCGCTACTACGACGCCAAAGAGATGCCCGTCCTGTTCCCCTTTGGCCACGGGCTGAGCTACACGACCTTCGCCTACGGCAACGCCCGCGCCTCGGCGGCCAGGTTCAAGGATGTCGACGGCCTGGTGGTCACGGTGGAGATCACCAACACCGGCCAGCGGGCCGGCAAGGAGATCGTCCAGGTCTATGTCCACGACCGTCAGTCCGAACTGGCGCGCCCGCCCAAAGAACTCAAGGGCTTCGCCAAGGTCGAGCTCCAGCCCGGCGAAACCCGGACCGTGTCCATCCCGCTGGATTTTCGCGCCTTCGCCTACTACCACCCGGAATACAAGCAGTGGATCACGGAGGCCGGCGAGTTCGATATCCTGATCGGCGCCTCGGCCGCCGACATCCGTCAGACCCTGACGGTGACCCTCGAGTCCACGCTGAACTTGCCCTGCGTGCTCGACCAGGAGTCGACTGTCCGCGAGTGGCTGGCCGACCCGCGCGGCCGGGTGGTGTTTGGCCCGCTCTTCGCCCAGATGGAGGCGGCCAGCCGCCAGTTCTTCGGCGGCGACGGCCATGCCGAAGGCGGGGGCATCGGCATGGACATCCTGGAGATGTTCAGCGACATGCCGGTGTTGAGCGTACTGCTGTTCCAGCAGAGCGCCCTGCCCCGGCCGGCCGAAGACATCGTGGCCGATCTCTTGAAGCAGGTCCACAGTCTGTAACGCTCGTCCAGACCAAGCGGCCCGGCAAGGCCGCCAACAAAAAAGCCCCGCGCCGGAAGGTGGACCCGGTTACTCTCGGTCCGCCTTCCGGCGCGGGGGACTTGTTTCAGGAGCCGGTCTCAGGCGACGACGGCCAGTTCCGCGTGAAGAGTCGCCAGCGAGTCCGCCCCCACCCACAGGTCGAAGGCGGCGGCCTCTTGGAGCCACCGGGCGGCGTTCGTGCTCCAGTAGCCGAGCTCGTCCGGGCCGAGCCTGAAGGTGACGGTGCGCGTCTCGCCGGGCTGGAGCGTGACGCGCTCAAACCCCTTCAATTCGCGCAGCGGGCGCGAGTCGCTGCCGGCGCGCTGATGGACGTACAGCTGCACGACCTCGTCGCCGGCGACCGGGCCGGTGTTGGTGACGTCGGCGGTCACGCTCACCGCGCCGCCCACCTTCACCCAGGCCGCCGAGAGCCGCAGGTTGGTGATGGCGAAGGTGGTGTAGCTGAGGCCAAAGCCGAACGGATAGAGCGGCGTGGTCGGGCTGTCCCAGTAGCGCGAGCGATACATGGGATGGTCCTCGGGCTGGTGTGTCAGGGTGCGCGCGTAGTAGAGCGGCGCATGGCTGGCGTGCCGCGGGAAAGTGACCGGCAGCTTGCCGCCCGGGTTCACGTCGCCGAAGAGGGCGTCGGCCACGGCGTGACCGCCCTCGGTCCCCGGTTCCCACGCCTCGAGGATGGCCGGCACGTTCTCGGCCGCCCAGCCCACGCTCAGCGGACGCCCATTGAGCAGGACCAGCACCACCGGCCGGCCGAGGGCGACCACGGCCTTGAGCAGCTCCTCCTGGCGCCCCGGCAGCGCGAGCGAGCCGCGCGAGGCGGCCTCGCCGGCCATGTTATCCAGCTCACCCAGGACCATGATCACCACATCCGCGCCGCGCGCCGTGGCCACCGCCGCCTGGAAGGCGGCCTCCGCCGCTTCCGGCAGCTGCGCCGGCCTCTTCTTGTGGGGCTCGATATCCTCAAAGAAACTCGCGATATCGCGCCGAATCTCGGGGCCGGGCGCGTAAGCGATCTCGGCCCCCGGCAGTTTGGCGCGCAGACCCTGGAGCACGGTGACGGCGGCCGGGATGTGACCGAAGACTGTCCAGGACCCCTCGGTGGCTTCCATCGAATCGGCCAGCGGCCCGAGGACGGCCACTTTCTTCAGGCTCCGGGAGAGCGGCAGCAGGCCGCCCTCGTTGCGCAGCAGCACCAGGGAGCGCTGCGCGGCCAGCCGCGCCGCCTGGCGGTGTTCCGGCCGGGCGACGACTTCGGCCAGGCGCCCCTCGTCGACGTACGGCTGCTCGAAGAGGCCCAGGCGGATCTTGATCGCCAGGATCGGCCGCACGGCCGCGTCAATGTCGGCCTCGCCCAGCACGCCGGCCGCGACAAGCTCGCCCAGGTGCTGCGGATAAGTGCCGCTGGCCATATCCATGTCCAGCCCGGCCTGCAAGGCCCGGCCGGCGGCGTCCCGGCCGTCGCGGGCAAAGCCCTGGATGACCAGGTTGCCGACGGCAAAGGCGTCGCTGACGACAAAGCCCTGGAACCCCCACTCGCCGCGCAGCACGTCGCGCAGCAGCCAGCGGTTGGCGCCGGCCGGGACGTTGTTGAGGTCCATGTAGGCGCTCATGAACGTGCCGACGCCGGCCTGAACGGCGGCCCGGAAGGGCGGGAAGTAGACGTTGCGCAGCTGGGCTTCGGACAGATAGACCGGGTCATAGTCGCGGCCGCCGTCGGCGGCGCCATACCCGGCGAAGTGCTTGGCGCACGCCACCACGCGGTCCGGGGCGCCCAGAACCGGCCCCTGGAAGCCGCGCACCTGGGCGGCCGCCATGGCCGCCCCCAAGTACGGGTCTTCGCCGGCGCCCTCGACGATACGGCCCCAGCGGGCGTCCCGGGCGATGTCGAGCATCGGGCCGAACGTCCAGTGCAGGCCGGCCGCGCGGGCTTCGGCCGCCGCCACAGCCTGGGCCTGTTCGGCGACGGCCGGGTCCCAGGAGGCGGCCAGGGCCAGCGGCACGGGGAAGATCGTGCGGTAGCCGTGGATCACGTCCAGGGCGAACAGGAGCGGGATTCTCGCCGAGCTCTCCTCCATCGCGATCTTCTGCAGCCCGTTAACTTTCTTGGGGTCGTTCAGCCACAGGACCGAGCCGGCGCCGCTCTGGCGAATCACGTCATCCGGCCGCGGCCCGGGCGTGAAGTCCGCGCCGCCGATCTGATTGAGTTGCCCGATCTTCTCCACGAGGCTCAGACGCCCCAGGAGCGCCTCAACCCGCGCCGAGACTTCGGCGTCTGTGGGCACAGACACCGCGCCGGTTTGCTGCATTGTCGTCATAGGATGTCCTCTGTGTGACGCCGGTCTCCGGCCGGTTGGGCTGCGGCCGACGCTATGGATTGGCGGTGACTGAATGAGGTCGAGTGGGAGCGCGAGTTGCTTAGCCGGCGCGTTGCGGAGGCCGAGTGCCTGGCGGAACCCCCATTGTTCTCAAGGGTCCCCTGATTATAATCCGGCGGCCTGACTTTGTGCTGTCACTGCCCGCCGGCAGCCAACGCCGCAGCGGGGAACCGCCGCGCTCACCCAGAGGCAGCGTCTTCTCCCAGACCAAGTTCGTCCGGGGCCGGACCCGGCAAGCCCGGGCGGGACTGCTGCTCCGGGCCAATCACCGCCAACCCGCTCAACAGCGTCAGCAGAGCTCCGGCCAAGGTCGCGAGCGAGGGGACCTCACGCCAGATGAGCAGCCCCCACAGCATATTGATGGGCAGCGACAGGTACTCAAACGGGGCCACCCGCGAGGCCTGGGCCGTGCTGTAGGCGCGGGCGACAAAGTACATCCCCCCCGCCCAGACCAGGCCCAGGCCCGCCATGATGCCCCCATCCAACAGGGTCGGCCAGGTCCAGGCACGCAACAGGAACGCCAGGCTCGGATGGGCCGCGGGCCGCTCGCCCACACCCAGCGCCAACGGCGACAAGACCAGCGCCGCCAGCAGATACACCAGCGAGCTGTAGTAGGCCATGGTCGCGCTGCTGTCGGTGGTCTGCAGCCGGCGCGTCAGGATGACGTTGAGCGCATAGAACAACACCGAAATCAGGATGAACACCGACCCCAGGTTGAAGGTCGCGGCGCCGGGCTGGACGACCAGCAGAACGCCGGCAAAACCGACGCCCAGCGCCAACCAGCGGCGCAGCCCGACCTTTTCGCCCAGCAGCACCACCGACAGGCCGGTGATCACCAGCGGCCCGGAATAACGGATCGCCTCGATATCGGCCAGCGACAAGGCCGCCAGGCCCATCATGTGGGTGGTGTAAGACAGGAACAGGCATACCCCGCGCGCATACTCGCGCCTGGGCTGGCGCGTCGACGGCCAGCCCCGTCCCCCTTCCAGCCGGAAAAGGAACAAGGTGAGCGGCAGAGCCACCAGGCTGCGCACGGTGACGATTTCCAGCACCGAATAGTCGCCGCCGATCCATTTGACCGCGATGTTCTGGGTCGACAGGATGAGCATGGCCAGCCCGAGGAAGCCGACCCCCCTCAGGCTGGCTCTCAGCGACGGTTTGGACGGGGTCATGGCACGGGCATCAATCGGAACGTGGCCGCCCGCACCACGGGGCTCACCATCGGGGCAACATACTCGGGGTAACGGCGGTATTTGGCGAGGTACGCCGCGTCGATCCGGTCGTTGGTTTCGGGGTCGGTCTCCTCCTCCAGAAGCACGCTCCGGTCGAGGCCGCCCGCCCGGATATGGCCCTGGCGGCGGGCCTGGGCGCCACGGAACCAGGCGCTGGCCCGGCCTCGGTAAGCGCGCACATACAGTGCGTCACCAACCCGGACGACCCAGACCACGACCGGCCGGCGCAACGTGCCGTCAGCGCGCGGCACCGCGATCTGCAGTTCCTCCGCGGCTCCCACGCGGTCGAGCTCGGCCGGTGTCCAGGCGGTCATACGGCGCTCCTGCTCTAATACCGGTCGCCGACGACGGTGATCTGCGCCATGGCGTCGGCGATTTCGGCGAGATCTGCCGCCGTCAACGCCACCGCCGCCGCGCCCAGGTTCTCGTCGAGGCGTTCGAGCTGGCGCGAGCCCGGAATGGGCACGATCCACGGTTTCTGCGCCAGCAGCCAGGCCAGGGCGATCTGGGCCGGGGTGGCGCCCTTCTGAGCGGCGATCCGCTCCAGCAGTTCGATCACGACCCGGTTCGCCCGGATGGCCTCGGGTGTAAAGCGCGGATTCCGGCTGCGGATATCGGCGCCGGCATACGTCGTGTTCTCGTCGATCTTGCCGGTGAGATAACCCCGTCCCAGCGGGCTGTAAGGCACCAGGCCAATGCCGAGTTCCTCGCAGGTCGGCAGGATGGCGTCCTCGATGGTCCGCCACCAGATCGAATACTCGCTTTGCAGGGCGGCGACCGGCTGCACCGCGTGGGCGCGGCGGATGGCGTCGGCGGGCGATTCCGAGAGCCCGAAGTGCTTCACTTTGCCGGCCTGGATCAAGTCTTTCACGGCGCCGGCCACGTCCTCGACGGGCACGTTCGGATCAGGCCGATGCTGGTAGAAGAGATCGATCGCCTCGACCCGCAAACGCTTGAGCGAGGCCTCGGCGACGCGCTTGATCTGCTCCGGCCGGCTGTCCTGGCCAGTGCCGGGAAATGGGCCTTTCTCGCCGTCATGTTTGAACCCGAACTTGGTGGCGATCACCACCTGCCCCTTGAAGGGCTCCAGGGCTTCGCCGACCAGCGCCTCATTCGTGAAGGGGCCGTACACCTCCGCCGTGTCGAAGAAGGTGACGCCGCGCTCCACGGCCTTATGGAGGAACGTGATCATCGCCTGCTTGTCGGTGGGCCGGTCGCCGAAGCTCATGCGCATACAGCCGAGGCCGAGGGCCGAGACTTCCAGGCCGCTGTTGCCGAGTTTGCGCTTGTCCATGGTCGAGACTCCTGTTGGGCGGTGTAGAGTGTGGCAGACCCCGGCGCGGGCAGCCGCCCGGCCGGCGCCGGCTGTATTGTCGCACCGCCCCGCGCCGGTGGGTATAATGATTCTGGAAGATCTTTGGACGATTCTGCAGGCTGCGGGCGAGCGCCCGCGGTTTAGCCCAAGGAGAGGCGATGCCGCCTAACACCAGCGCGCGGCCGGCGGGGGAAGCCAGCCGCGCCGAACTCCTCGCCCGGCTCACCGGCCTGCTGCCGCAGGACGGGCAGGCCGAGCCGCTCCCCGGCCTGCACTGCTTCCGCGCCTCGGCGCCGACGGCGCTGGCCCACAGCCTGTCGCACCTGGCCCTCTGCGTGGTGGCTCAGGGCCGCAAGGTGATCTTCCTGGGCGACCACCGTTATCCCTACGACCCGGCGCACTATCTGCTCACCACCGCGGCCTTGCCGATCGTGAGCCGCGTGGACGTCGCCTCGGCGGCCAAGCCGTACCTCAGCCTGCGCCTGGACCTGGACCCCGCCGTCGTCGCCTCCGTCCTGGTGGAGGCCGGCCACCTGCCGCCGCACCGCCCGGCGCAGGTGCGCGCCTTTGACGTCAGCCGCCTCGACGACAGCCTGCTGGACGCGGTGGTGCGGCTCGTCCGGCTCAGCAACCGCCCCGGCGAGAGCCGTTTCCTGGCGCCACTGATCACGCGCGAGATCGTCTATCGGCTGCTGCTGGGTGAACAGGGTGACCGGCTCCGGCACATCGCGGCCCTGCACGGGCGGACCTTCCGCCTGGCCCGGGTCATCGAGCGGCTGCGCCAGGAGTTCGACCAGCCGCTGCACATCGACCGCCTCGCCCACGAACTCGGGATGAGCGTCTCCGGATTCCATCATCACTTCAAAGCGGTCACGGCCCTGAGCCCGCTGCAGTTCCAGAAGCGCCTGCGTCTGCAGGAGGCCCGCCGCCTCATGCTGGGGCAGGGCCTGGACGCGCTGCGCGCCGCCCACCAGGTGGGCTACCACGATGCCTCCCACTTCACCCGGGACTACAAGAACCTCTTCGGCCTGCCGCCGCTGCGCGATATCGAACGGCTGCGGAACGGCGCGCGCGCCAAGGGACGGGCGGGCGCAGTCGGGGAAATACCCTGACCAGCGTCCTCGGGCCGCACCCTGAAGCCGCCGCCCGCCGAGCGGCGCCTCGGCCGGTCTTCGGGCTTTTCGGCATACCGGTGCGCCGGGGCGCCCGCAGCGCAGCCCAGAAACTCAGCCAATTCGCGCGGGAGCCGAGGCCGCGCCTCTGCGCCGATCATTCCGGTGGACGCGCACCGGCCTGGCGCGCTTTTGCCGCAAGGCCGCGTGCTATAATCCCGGCGATGCTTTGGCATCCGCCCCGTCACCTGCCTCTTCCGGCACCCGCTCGGCGGGAGGCGCACCGGGCGATCCTCACAATGGTTGGAGGCCGGGTTGAATAAGAAAGAGAACGTGAAGGCGAGCCGGCGCGAGCAACGGCGCGCGGAGCGTCGGCGCACGTCGCTGTTCTGGAACGCCCTTATCCTCGGGATCCTGGGCGTCGCCGCGCTCTTGGTGGTGGTCTACATCGTGGCCAATCTGCGCCCCGGTCCGCTGGCGGGCGAGGAGATCATCCTCGACGAGGGCCGCGGCGAGGTGCCGGTGGGCACTCCGCTGACTTTCCAGAACTACCCGCCGTCGTCGGGCACTCATTATGACACCGGCGCCGCCTGGGGGTTCGCGGCCGAACCAGTCGCCGAGGGCTACTACCTCAACAACCTGGCGCGCGGCGGTGTCGTGGTGCTGTACGAGTGTGCCGAGGACTGCGCAACGCTCGAGGCAGATCTGAAGACCTTCCTGGAGAAGGCCCCGAAAGACACGCAGTTCAACACGGTCAAGGTCGTTGTCAGCCGTTATGAGCGGGAACTGCCGGCGCCGATCGTGGCCCTGGCCTGGGGGCATCAGCTGAAGCTGTCGAGCTACGCCGAGGCGACGCTGCTGACGTGGTACAAGCGCTTTGTCAATCAGGGCCCGGCTAACGGGCCGTAAGCGCGGCGCCAGCGGTCAGCACCTCGGCGCCGCCGGCTGAACGCCGCGCCGGCCCGCCGGTCCCTGCTCCGTCGCCGAAACGCCCCAATAGGTGGCCATGACTTCAGACACCGGTGAGGCCCGCCAACTAGCCGCGATCCTGCGCTCGGTCGCCGAGGCCATTATCGCCGTCGCGCCGGGCGGCCAGATCACGCTCGCCAACCCGGCGGCGGCGCGGCTGTTCGAGTTGGAGGCGCCCCAACTGATCGACCGGTCGCTGGCCAGCCTCCACCCCACCCTGGGCACCTGGCTCGACCGCGCCCGCTCCGAACCCGCCGACGGCCCCCTGGTCTTCAGCCTGGAGCTCCGCTCCGGCCACTTCTTTGCAGCCACGCTTTCGCCGGTGCGCGGCGAGGCCGAGCCGGTTACCGGCTGGGTGTTGGTGCTCCAGGAAGTCACCCACCTGAAGAAGGCCGAGGAGTGGAAAACCGAGGCCATCCAGGCCGCCACCCACGACCTGCGCAACCCGCTGAACCTGATGAACGGCGCGCTCAATCTGCTGCGCGATTCTCTGCGCGAGCCCACGCCCGAGCAGCGCGAATGCGTGGCCATGCTGCGCTCCGGGCTTGACCGCATGGGCGGCCTGGTGGAACAGGTGCTGAACCTGGACCAGGTCGGGCGGAGCGACCCGCACCTGGCCGGCATCGACCTCGCTCACGTGGCTCAGCAGGTAGCCGACGAATTCCGGTTGGCGGCCCAGGACAAGGGCATTGATCTGAGCTTCGAGGGCCAGACCGCCACCGGGCGCGTCCTGGGCGATGAGAGCTGGCTGCATCGGGCCGTCGCCAATCTGGTGAGCAACGCTCTCAAGTACACGCCGCGCGGCGGGCGCGTGCGCGTGCGCTACTCCGAGAACGGCGGCCAGGCTCTCTGTGAAGTCAGCGACACCGGCGCCGGCATCCCGGCCTCGGCCCAGGCGCGGCTGTTCGAGCGCTTCTACCGCGTGCCAGGCGAAGCGACCCGGCGCAGCCCCGGCACCGGCCTGGGGTTGGCGATCGTCAAAGCCATCGTCGAACGCCACTCCGGGCGCGTGTGGGTGTCTAGCGAGGAAAACAAAGGCAGCACGTTTGCCTTCGCGGTGCCGCTGACCACTGGCGCGCGCTAAAGGACTCCAGCATTCGCGCAGCCTCAGGCGCCCCTCCACTGCGCCGCCCAGCGGCCCCGCTCGGGGTACCGGCCCCTTCAATGACCAATTGAGCTTTCGGGGAATCCGCCCATTCGCCACGGACGAGCGGCCGCCGTTGCCCCGTTCTTTTGAACTTCAAGGACGTGGTGCTAGGGGAGGACGGTCCAGGGGTTGACGAAAACCCCGTTGAAGCGCAGTTCGAAGTGCAGGTGCGGGCCCGAGGCGCGGCCCGTGCTGCCCGCCAGGCCGATGATCTCGCCCTGGGTCACGCTCTGACCGCAGGCCACGTTCCACTGGCTGAGGTGGGCGTAGACGCTCTCCCAGCCGTTGCCGTGGTCGATCACCACCAGATTGCCGTAACCCCAATCGTTCCAGCCCGCATACGTCACCACGCCGTGATCGGCGGCGAAGAGCGGCGCGCCCGTGCCGGCGCGGATATCCAGGCCGCGGTGGATGAACGAGTAGTCGTACCCGGACAGGGTGCGCGCCTCGGCCGGCCAGACAAAGACGCCGCTGCCCAGGATGCCGGTATAGCCGCCCGGGCACTGCCCGAAGTTGCTGGCCGCGCGGGCGCTGGCCCGCGCCGTGCGCGGCAGGCTCGGCAGCACCCAGGCCTGGAGTTCGCGCGTCCCGCCCGGCACCACCAGCGCCGTGCCGGTCTGCAAAGCCGGCTGCTGCGGGTCCAGCTGGTTGCCGGGCCAATCCAGGATCGCCTGCGCCGGGACCCCGTAGAACTGGGCGATCTGCTCCACTGTGTTGCCGGCGGTCACAGCGTGATAGGTGCCGTCGACGGGCAGGATGGTCAGCACCTGGCCCGGCCGCAGCAGGTGGGGGTCATCCTTCAGCGTGAAGTAGTTGCCCCACAGGATCGTCTCCGGCTTGAGGTTGAAACCTTCGGCGATGCCGAAGAGCGTGTCGCCGGACTGCACAGTGTAGGTGATGACGTCGGTCCGGCCGCGCGTGGGGATGAGGGTGTGCGGGTCGGCGGCGCGCGCGAGGGCCGTGTTGTCCAGCACCACCGGCCCGAAAACCGGCGGCGCGGCGGCCCCGGCGCTGGCCGGCGCCGAGACCACGGCCTCCACCGGCGCAGAGACGGTGGGCGTGGGCGCGGCGGCCCCGGCGCTGGCCGGCGCCGAGACCACGGCCTCCACCGGCGCAGAGACGGTGGGCGTGGGCGCTGCGGCCGCCCGCGCCACGGCGATGGGCGCGGTCAGGTCGCTCAACACCGGCAGCCGCAACCGGCTGACGGCCATGACCCCTAGGATCAGGACCAACAGCAGCGCGTGCGAGACGTAGCGCAACACGGCTTCGCGCCAGCCGGCCGCGACCATGTCGGCCCAGATGCGGGCCAGCGCCGACGGAGGCTTGGAGGCCGCGCTGCGGGAAGGTTTAGGCGTCATCGTTCCGGTCGACCGGCGGCCCGGCGGCGGGGCATCAGGGCAAATACAGCCACGGGTTCACGCGCCCGTACTGGTCGCTGCGCATCTCAAAGTGCAGGTGCGCGCCGGAGGAGTTGCCGGTGCTGCCCGCCAGGCCGATGAGCTGGCCCTGGTAGATCGTGGCCCCACAGCCCAGGTTGATCTGGCTCAGGTGCGCGTACGCGGTCTGCCAGCCGTTGCCGTGGTCGATGATGATCAGGTTGCCGTAGCCGCGCGTGCTCCAGCCGGAGAAGACCACCACCCCGGTGTCGGACGCGTACAGCGGCGCGCCCATGCCAGCGGCGATGTCCAGGCCGGGGTGGGTGTTGGGGCTGTAATCCCAGCCCGAGAGGTAATGGTTGTTGGCGGGCCAAACGAAGGTGTAGGTGCCCGTGGGGCCGGAGTAGTTGCCCGCGCACGAGCCCGGCTCACTGCTGCTGCCCGGGCCTCGGCTGGCGGCCGTCCGGGCGGCTACCGGCAAGGACCACGTAATCGAGTCACGCCAGCCGCCCGGGATGATGACGGGCTGGCCGTCGGCGATGGCCGGCTCGTTGGGGTCCATATCGTTGCCGGCGTAGCGCACAATATCCTCGACCGTGCTGTGAAAGGCCGTGGCGATCTTGTCCAGCGTGTCGCCGGCCTGCACAATCCGCAGGGCGCCATCGACGGGCAGGATGTTCAGCTCCTTGCCGGGCACCAGCAAGTTGACGTTTTCAACCAGCTCGGGGTTGCCCCACAGGATCGTGTCAGGCTTCAGGTTGTACTTGGCGGCGATGCCGAAGATCGTGTCGCCCTTTTGGACAACATATTTCTCGATGGTCGCCCGCGCCCGCGTGGGGATGTTGGTATCCAGGTTCGCGAGGCGCGTGACGAGGGCGGGCTCCGGCAGGGCGGCTGGCAAGGGCTCAAACGTGGGCAGGCCCGCCGGGGGCGGTGTCTGGGTGGCGGCCGGCGCCTGGAGCAGCGGCGCGGTGGCCTCCGCCCCCGGCACATCCAGGCGCGCAATCCACACGGCGGCCAGGATCAGGACCAGCGTCAGGACGTGAGACGCCAGGCGCAGCCAAGTCTCAGGTGAGGCCATCCGCCGCAGCCAGGCCGCCGGATCAATACGATCCGGTGTCTTGTGTGATGGTGTCGACAAAAAAGGGCTCCCTCCCCCACCGCGAAAAGTCTATCAGCCGGCGAGGACGGGCGTCAAGCGCACATAAAGACCGAGGTTGTTGGCTTGCGCCTACAGATTCGGCTACAATCCCCGCACGATCTCTCCACTCGGAAAAACACCATGCCTGAACCGCTCAAGATCCTGTTCATCAGCGCCGAAGTCGCACCCTTCGCCAAGGTCGGCGGGCTGGCGGACGTGGCCGGCGCCCTGCCCAAGGCGCTGCGCCGCCTGGGCCACGACGTGCGCGTCGTCATGCCGGCTTATCGCAACCTCGAGGCCCAAGGCCGCGCCGGACAGCTCGGCGTCCGGCCGGGCGGCATGATCGTCAACACCGGCGCCGGCCCGATCGCGGCCGGCATCTTCGACAGCACCCTGCCCGGCAGCGACGTGCCGATCTACTTCATCGCCCAGGCCAACTTGTTTGACCGGCCCACCGTGTATGGCTACGACGACGACGCGTACCGCTTCGCGTTCTTCAGCCGCGCGGTCTTCGAACTGCTCAATGTCCTCGGCTGGCGACCCGACATCCTGCACGCGCACGATTGGCACACCGCCCCGGCCGTCACCTGGCTGGCCACCGCCGGCCAGGCCGACGAGCGCACCCGCGGCGTGCCCGCGATTTTCACCGTCCACAACCTGGCCCACCAGGGGAAGACGCACTGGGACGTCTTCAACTATCTCGGCCTGCTGACCAACCGCATGGCCGAGGAAGCCTACGGCGAGGTGAATTTCATGGCGCGCGGCCTCTACCACGCCACCATGATCAACACGGTCAGCCCGACCTACGCGCGCGAGATCATGACCCCCGAAGGCGGCGCCGGCCTGCACAACCTGCTGCGCTTCCGCCACTACGACGTGCACGGCATCCTCAACGGCGTCGATTACGACGTGTGGGACCCCGCGCGCGACAGCAAGCTGGCGCGGCCCTTCACGGCCGACACGCTGGACGACCGCGTCGAAAACAAACGCGCTCTGCAGCAGCGCCTGGGCCTGCCCGTGCGCGACGACGTGCCGCTGGTGGGCATGGTCACGCGCCTGGATTGGCAGAAAGGGCTGGACATCGTCGGCCACGTGGTCCACCTGCTGATGAACGGCGGGGCCGGCGACGCGCAGTTCGTGGTGGTGGGGACGGGCAGCGACCACTACGAGACCATGTTCCGGCACCTGGAGGGCTACCACAACCAGAAGCTGCGCGCAGTGCTGGCCTTCGCGCCGGACCTGGCGCCGCTGGTGTACGGGGGCAGCGACCTGTTCCTGATGCCGTCCCTGTTCGAGCCGTGCGGCCTGGGCCAGATGGTGGCCATGCGCTACGGCAGCGTGCCGGTGGTGCGCGCCACGGGCGGGCTGGCCGACACCGTCCGTGACACGGCGACCGGCTTCCTGTTCAACGACTTCAGCGCCGAGGCTTGCTGGCACGCCCTGCAGCGCGCGCTGTACATCTACAACGTGGACAAGCAGAGCTGGCGGGCCATCCAGCGCAACGGGATGACGCTGGACCTGTCCTGGCGCAACTCGGCGCTGGGCTACCAGCAGCTCTACGAGTGGGCGCGCGCCCGCCTGCGCGGCTGATGAGGCAGCCGACCTGAACCCGGTCAGCGCGCGTCCGCCGGCGGTTCAGCCGCCCGGGCGCCGACCAGCCAGGCCAACGCCGGCCACAAAGCCACGGCCGCGGCCACGATGGCGGCCGCCACCGACACGCGGGTGGCCAATACGCCGAGCAGCAGCCCGCCGGCCAGCTGGCCGGCCGCCGCCACCTGGCCGCGCAGGGAAAGCCCGGTGGCGCGTACGGCCGCCGGCAGCCGCCGATTGAGCCAGATCTCGGTCAGCGGCGTCGTGGCGGCGCTGAAGAGCACGCTGGCCCAGAACGCCGCCAACGCCACTGAAAAATCACCAGTCAGCCCAAAGATCAAAACGGCCGCGCTGGTCAGCCCTGTGGACACGCCCAGGAGCGGCCCGAGCGGCTGGTGCCCGCCCCGCCTGAGCCAGCGGGTGGTGGCCTCCACGGCGGCCAGGCTGCCCAGCATGGCGCCCAGGTTGAACAGGCTGAACCACGCCACCGGCTGGAGGCCGGCCAGCGGCGGGAAGGCGTAGCCGCGCAGGAAGTGCGCCTCCCAGAAGCGGTCGATCCCTTCGCCGAAAATCCCCCAGAACAACGCCACCCCTAAGACCGTCAGCAGCGCCGGCTGAGCCCGCACCACGCCGAGGCCCGCGCGCAGCGTGCCGGCCAGCGCCGCGGCCGGGTGGGGGTCCCGCGCCGCCGGGCGGAAGCCCTGCTCAGGCATCGCCGCCGCCAAAACAACCGCCAGCCCCATCAGCAACACCCCACCCAACAGGATCGGCAGACCCACGTAGATCGAAGCCAGCCCCGCACTCAGCCCATTGCCGGCCAGGCCGCCCAGCTGCCCGGCCTGCGCGCCGCGCAGAAGCGCCGCTGACGCCTGCGCCTCGCCGACCTCGTCCGTGATCCAGGCGGTGAGGGCGCCGCTGAGAAAGGTCTGGCCCAGGCCGCGCACGACCTGGGCCAGCAGGATCACTTCAAAGCGCGGCAGCGCGCCCTCCAGCGCGAAGCCGGCTCCCGTCAGCAGCACACCCAGCACCACCGACAGGCGCCGGCTGTACGTGTCGGCGACGACGCCCGTGGGCACCTCGCCCAGCAGCACCGTGGCTTGCAGTACCGCACCGACGATGGCCAGCTGCAGCGGGCTCATCCCGACCACGGTCAGGTAATAGACCGAGAGCATCGGGAACGCCATCAGCTGGAAGCACCAGCTGGCGGCGTTGAGGCCGACGTAGAGTGGATAAGCCGGCAGGCGCCGCCAGCGCGCGGACACGTTCACGCCTGGCCGCAGGCCGCTCGGCCGCAGGCCGCGCTCACCGAACCGGTTTGGCCACGGCGATAAAGCGCCGAACGGAAGTGAAGCCCAGGCGCTCGTAGATGCCCAGCGCGCCGGTGGGGTTCTGCGCGTCCACGCCCAGGAAGGCCTCGTCCAGGCCCTCGGCCCGGAACAGCCGCAGCGCCTCACACATCAGGGCCGCGGCCAGGCCGCGCTTGCGCCACGGCCGGCGCGTGCCGACCTTGTCCAGGTAGCCAAACGGCCGGGAGTCGGCGGAGAGCCCGTCGGTCATCACCCGGTTGAGGGTGTAGGCCGCCACCTGGTCGCCGTCCAGGGCGACGAGCGTCAGGTCCGGCCGGAAACCGGGATGGCCGATGATCAGGTCGCGCCAGTCGGCGGGCGTCTCGGCCTCGTAACCCCAGTGGTCGGCGAAGGCCTCGTTGTGCGCCTGGAAAAGGGCCTGATCCAGGTCCGGGCCGTAGCGCCGCAAGGTAAAGCCGGCGGGCAGCACCGCCGACGGCAGCGGTTCACGCAGGTCGCGGCGCATGCGGTAGAAGTAGCGGATCGGCTGGAAGCCGCGGCGCTCGAACAGCTCGAGCTCGTGGGTCACGTAGTCCGGCGCCGAGCTGCGCAGCGAGCGGGCCAGACCGGGCGGGGCCGCGCTCAGCCGTTCCGTGGCGCGCGCCTCCACCCAATCGAGCAGCGCGTCTTCCAGGCCGTGGCCGCGATGGGCCGGGTGGATGTCGAAGCGCAGCCAGGCGACGGCTTCGTGCTCGGGTTCCGGATGGGCGTAACAGCGGACATGTCCGGCCAGGCTCCCATCCGGGGCCAGCACAACCCGGGCATCGGCCGCCGGGTCCGACCACGGGTCGACAAAACCGGTCTCCAGGTCGGCCAGCGTCTCGACGCGTTCCAACTGGTCGGCGGCGGCGATGGCCAGAACCAGCGTGTGCAGCGCCGGCAGGTCCGCCTGCCGCAGCGGCCGCCAGGTGTAGTCCGCGGGCGTGAGCGCCGCCGGTGTAGGTGTCTTCGATCCAGTCGTCATGATTACCTCATCTGTTTTCAGGTCGGTTTCGGCTTGAGCGCGAAAGCCAACGTTCATGGGCCGGCCCAGCGCGCCAGCGCTCAGGCCAGGCCCGCCTCAAAGCCCAGATCGTCCGCGGTGACGGCGTGCTGCATCCAGACGTTGGGCTCGACGTACTCGGCGCGGTCACGCTCGCAGTCCACGCGCACCGGCACCAGCGCGCCCGGCACGATGTAATCGCCGGTCTCCGGGAAACGCAGCCCGGTCCAGGCCTCCCACTGGGCGACCGTGCCGGGGATGCGCATGGACTCCGGGCAAACTTGCAGCAGCCGCGCGCCCAGAGTCTGGTGCGTCCGCAGCCACGGATCGAACAGGCGCCCGTCCGTGTGCGTCCAGGTGACGTAGCGCTCGATGGGCGTGAGCGGATAGCGGCTCTTGAAGGTGGGCCGCACCGGCGCGATCAGGGCCTTCAGCCCGTGCTGGGCGGCGGTAAAGCGCATGGCCTTGAGCACCAGGCGGCTGAGGCCCTGGCCTTGCCGATCCGGCGCGACGGTGGCCTGGATGGCGCAGAGCGTGTCCGGGGCGCGGCCCGCGTCCAGGCCGGCCACCGCGCGCTCGAAGGCGTCGTCCCAGCCGCCTGGCAGGCCGGCCAAGGTGCCGTCCCATGTCAGCGGCAGGGCATTGCCCACCGCCACCACCCGGCCGGTCTCGTCGAACAGCAGCGACTGGAACGCGGCGCAGTCGCCGTCCAGCCGATCCCAGAGCCGGTCGGCGACGGGGTCGTTGAGCATGAACTCCGGCCAGACCGACGGGTTGAGCACGCGGGCTTGCGCGAACAGGTCCGGGCGCGCGGCGTAGGTGGCGTAGTGCAGCATCAGGTCCTCATTCCGGCCGGGCGGCGCGGCTCCAGAAGAACTGAACCGGGCCGCGCCAGCGCTCGTCGTCCAGCACCGCTTCGCGGAAGTCCCCGCCCGTGTAGCGCCGGATGATCTGGCGCCAAAAGGCCTGGGCCGGCGTGTTGATCGTGATCTCGCCCAGCTCCCAGGCGCCAGGATGACGCTCGAACAGGCTGACCGCCAGGTGCTCGCCCCAACCCTGGCGCCGGAATTTGCGCAGGATGAAGAACTCGTCCACCCAGGTGCAGTCCGTGCCCGGCGCGAGGTAGCTCTCGCCGCTCACCAGCCAGGCGAAACCCGCCCAGCGGCCGTCCACCTTGAGCAAGTAGTGGCGGGCCTGGGGCCGCTGCCAGACGTCGCCCCAGAAGGACGCCGACGTGAAGCTTCCGTCGACGCCGATGTCGTCGCCCGTCAGCTCGCTGAAGTCGTACTCGTAAAGCTCGAACAGACGCTCAAAGACCGGCCGCAGTTCGGCGGTCACGGACAGAATTTCCGATGGGACTTCCATTCTCAACGCCTCCGCGGATCAGGTCTTGTCGGTGGAGCCGTTGGCCTCGGCCGGGGCCGCCGGCTCCTGTTGCCGCAGCGCGGCCACGATCTCCGGATGCGGCCGCCAGGCGCCGTCGGCGTACACGCGCTCATCCCACGGGAAGATCACCAGCGCATCGGTGGTCAGCGCCGCCACGTCGGGCCGCGGCTGCGCCCAGGAGTGGGCCACCAGCGCGGCCGTCACCACGCGCGCGGCGCCGCGGGCGCGCACCCGTTCGGCGACCAGGCGCAGCGTTGCGCCGGTGTCGGCCATCTCGTCCACCACGGCCACCACCTGGCCGGCCACCTCGGCGGGGACGTCCACGCGCCAGACCGGCTCGGCGAAGACGACCTGATCGTCGACGCGCCGGGTGACGCGCACCGGGTACAGCTCGCAGCGCAGGCCGCACGCCACCGCCGTGGCCGGGAACAGCCCGGCCCGCGCGATGCCCACAATCATGGTCACGCGCGCGGCGGCCAGGCCCTCGGCCAGGCGCGCCGCCAGCTCGGCGAAGCGCGGCCACGTGATGGCGTCGACGCCGGCGCGGTGAGCGTAGTCATAGCTCTGCATGATCGGCTCCCGCCTTCAGCCCGGCTGCCCGGCCGCCAGCCCCTCCCACTCGGCCAGCAGCGCTTCCAGGTCGGCCTGGGCATAGGCGTATTCTTCACTCAGCTCGCGCACGCGCGCATGGTCGTCGCCCGCTGACTGCATCAGGTCGGTCAGCGTCGCCAGCTCGGCCTCCTTGAGCGCGATTTTCTCCTCCAGCGCGAACAGCTGTTGGGCGCGCTTCTTGGCGGCGCGGTCGGCGCTGAGGCTGCGCTTGGGCGGCTCCGGCAGCGGGGCGGCCGGCGGCTGGGCGGCGCGGGCCGCAACCGGCGCGCGGCCGTTGGCGGCCTTGCCGTTGACCGCTGCGGGTGGAGCGGCCGGAGGCGCGGCCACGCCGCTCTTGGCCGCGACCCACTCGCGGTACGTGCCCTTGAACACGGTCAGCCGCCCGCCGCGCACCTCCCACACTTGCGTCGCCAGCCGGTCGATCAGGTAACGGTCGTGCGAGACGAGCAGGATGGTGCCGGCGTAATCTTCGAGCACGTCCTGCAACACCTCCTGGGCCGGGATATCCAGGTGATTGGTGGGCTCGTCCAGCAACAACAGGTTGGCGCCTTCCAGGGCCAGGATCGCCAGCGCCAGGCGGGCGCGCTCGCCGCCGCTGAGCAGCTCCACGCGCTTGAAGACGTCTTCACCCCGGAACAGGTACTGCGCCAGGTAGTTGCGCGCCTCGCCCGGCGGCATGTAGCGGTGAGCCTGCAGCGCTTCCATCACGGTCTTCTCGGCCGGCAGCGCGTCCTGGGCCTGCGCAAAGTAGCCGACGTTCAGGCTGGCGCCGAGCTTGACCGTGCCGGCCAGCGGCGCCAGTTGGTCCAGCAGCGTCTTCAGGAATGTGGTCTTGCCGGCGCCGTTCGGGCCGACGACGGCCGCGCACTCGCCGCGGCGCAGTTCCAGGTCCGGCACGGTGAAGAGCGCGTTGCCGGGATACCCGACCCGGAGGCCGTAGGTGCGCACCACCAACTCGCCGCTGACGCGCTGCGGGTCCAGGCGGACCTTGGGCCGCGCCTGCCGGCCGCTGGGCGGCTCCAGCGCGTTGATCTGGCGGATGGCGTCCACGACGCCGATGAGGCTGGACGGCAGCGAGATACCCATCTCTGACCAGCTCCGGCCGCTGCGCAGCGCCGGGAGGCCGTACTGCTCGATGACGAGCAGGTCCCGGTGGATGCGCTTGAGCAGGCCGACGGCGCGGGCGTTGGTGCTCTGGCGCGCGATGTTGCGCTGGACGAAGTCGATCTCCTTCTGCAGGCGCGCCTTCTCCTCGCGAAAGACCTGGCGGTGCCGCTCCCAGCGCTCGTCGCGCTGCAACAGGTAGGCGCTGTAGTTGCCGTGGAAGGCGTCGATGCCGGCGCGGCTCATCTCCCAGACCAGGTTGACGACATGGTCCAGGAAGTAGCGGTCATGGCTGACGATGAGCAGGGCGCCCGGCCAATCGGCCAGGGTCTGTTCGAGCCACTCCACGGCATCGCTGTCCAGGTGGTTGGTGGGCTCGTCCAGGATCAAGAGGTCCGGCTGCTGCAGCAGCAGCTTGGCCAGCAGGGCGCGCGTCTTCTGCCCGCCGCTGAGGTGGCGCAGCGGGGTGGCGTGCTGGCCCTTGTCGAAGCCGAGGCCCTCCAGCGTCTGCGTGATGCGCAGCTCGTAAGCGTAGCCGCCGGCGTGCTCAAAGTCGGCCTGGGCCGCGCCGTACTCGTCCAGCAGCGCGGGCGAATGGTCGCCGGCCGCCATGCGCGCTTCCAGGTCACGCAGACGCACCTCCTGGGCGCGCAGCGCGTTGAAGACGGTGAGCATCTCGCCGAAGACTGTGTTCTCGTCGTCGGCGAAGGCCTCGATGGCCTCCTGGCGCAGGTAGCCCAGGCGCCGGCCGCGCGCGACGTGCACGCCGCCCGTGGTCGGCGCGCTCAGACCGGCCAGGATCTGCAGCAGCGAGGTCTTGCCGATGCCGTTGGGGCCGATCAGGCCGATCTTGCCGTCGTTCGGGACGGACTCGGTCAGGCCGCGAAACAGGTCGAAGGCGCCGAACGACAGGCCGAGGTTGGAGAAAGACAGAATGGACATAGCAGCACTCTCGGCGGCCGGCGCTTACTCCGGCATCGCCAGGATTTTCGGCAACCAGTGCGGCATGGCCCAATCGAGCAGCGGCCGCTCGCTGGGTTCGACGCCCTGGATCAGGTGTTGATAGCTGACCGCCTGATGCGCGGCGCTGAGCGGCCTGGCGCAGGCCCACAACGCGCTCAGGCGCTCCGGCGGTTCATAGTCGGTCCACAGGCTGAGGTACTGGGCCTGCAGTTGGCCGCGCACTGCGGCGTCCGGCTCACCGACGATGTCGATCAGGTCCAGAAACGGGTGCGCCAGGCAGGCGTCGGTCCAATCGAAGAACACAAACTGCCCGTCCGGGCGCGCTACGTTGTCCAGATGCAGGTCGCCGTGCACCAGCGAGGCGGGCACGCGGTAACTGGCCGCGGTCTCACACAGCGCGCGCAGCCGCGGCAGCGCCGCGCGCAGGCGGGCTTTGTCCTCGGCGGCGACGTTGGCGCAACCGGCGTAGAAGTCGGCCAGCGGCTCAAGCTGGTCCGCCAGCACCGGCAGGCGCCGGTCCAGGCATCCCAAGGCCAGCAGGTCGTCGGTCCGCTGCGCGGCCTCCACCTGCCAGGCGCCGTAAGCGCCCCAAACCTCCAGGCGGATGGCGCGCGGCGCCTCCCAGCCCAACGGCTTCCCCAGGTCCGGCAGCAGCATCCAGCGCCGTTCCGCATCCACGGCCAGCGGCGCGGGCACCCGCCCCGGGAAGAGGCCGGCCAGTCCGCGCAGGAGCACGCCCTCGTTGACGAACCAGGGCGAGTTGGGCGTGGTCGCCTTGAAGTAAAGCGATCCGCGCTCGGTGGGCACGCGCCACACGCTGGACAGGCTCCAGTGCTTCACCTGGATGAGCGGGCCGGTGAGGGTCAACCCCAACTCGGCCAGGCGGTCGGCGACCCAGCCGAAGGCCGGCCCGATCCAGCCGGGGTGCGCCCACAGCGCGCGCTGGGCGGGGACGACGCCGGTGGCGGCCTCCGTCAGGTGTGCCTCAATGACCGGGCGCTGGGCGGGCCGCGCCAACGTCAGCGCCGCCAGCTCCGGCAGGGCCACCCAGCGCCCCTCCGGCTCCGGCGTCCAACCCGGCGAGCGCGGTTCGAGCACAAAGAGGCGCTCAGCCGTGTGCGCGTCGTGGTCCAGCCACGAACGCGCGCAGCGCAAGCCCACGGTCTCCAGGCCCCAGCGCGCTTGGACCGCCTGGCTCAACAGGCCGGGTTCGGTCGCGGCCACGTAATCCGCGTGCACGACGGCCGGCAGCGTCCAGCCGGCCTCATCCGGCAGCAGCCAGACGCGCGGCTCGGCCGGGTGCGGCACCAGGGCATACAGGCTCGAACGCCATGCCACAGTCGCGGCGCTCATGCGTCACCGGTTAGCGCGGGTTGGCCGCGGCGGCGCACTTGCGGCTCGAACGTCCGGGTGTAGGCCGCGAGGGTGGCCTGCAGTCGAAAACCGACCGCCTCATACAGCGCCCGAGGCGCGGCTTCGTCCGCGTACGCTTCCACGCTGACGCGGCGCGCGCCCGACGCCTGCAGACGGCGGAACAACTCCAACAGCAAGGCCCGCCCCAGGCCGCGCTGCTGATAGTCTGGGTGCACGGCCAGCGGCTCCACCTGGCCGTGCGTGCCGGCCGGGTCGGCCCAGCCGATGCAGACGGCGGCCAGCGCCCCTGAAGGGGCCTCGACCACCAGGTCCAGGTCCGGCTGGTGTTGTGGCATCAGCAGCGTCCGCTGGCGCCACTCGAGGGTCATGTTCTTGCTGCCGAAGGCCGCCTGATGCACGGCGACGTAGGCGGCGGCTTCGGCCTCGCCGCGCAAAGGCCGCAGGTGGAAGCCGTCCGGCACTTCGGACGCGGGGAGCGGCTCGTCTAACGGGCGGGCCAGGCGCACCAGATCCCAGCCGGACTCCGTGAAGGCGTGGGCCTGGAAGAGCGCGATCCGGTCGGCATCGCCGGCGGGCGCTTCCACCGCCAGCGTGAAGGGCTGGCGCCGCCGGTCGGCGATGGCTTGCGCGCGGGCGGCGCCCCAGGCCAGGAGGGCGGCCTCCAGGCCGTCGCCGCGCGCGGCCGCGCGGACGCCAAAATCAAGCGTGCCCCACGGCCCCTGCACGATGGCGTAGCCGGCCAACTGACCGGCGGCGTCCTCCCACAGCCGGGTGTTGTCCAGCGTGTCCAGCGACCAGGCGCTCAACCGGTAGGGCAGGTCCACCACGTGGCGCTGCCCGTCCGGGTCGGCGTAGGCCAGGCCCAGGATTTTGTCCTTGTCGTCGGCGCCCAGCAGCGGGCGGTCCAGGTAAGCGGGCATCTCTTTCACCTCGGCCGCCGGAGCGGCCCTGATACTTTAGGGTCACCAATCGCCGGGTTCATCCGCCATTCGGACGATCCGCGGCGTGAAATGCCCGATGATCTCCACCAGGTCGGCCTGGGCCGCGATGACCTGGTCGATGCGCTTGTAGGCCTGCGGGCTTTCGTCCAGGCCGCCGCCCAGCAGGGTCACACCGCGCTCGCGCAGGTAGTCGTCGCGCACGCGTTTGGCGATGGTGTTGAGGGCCTGCTTGCGGCTCATCTGCCGCCCGGCGCCGTGCGCGGCCGAGTGCAAGGCCTCGGCGACGCCGCGCCCGCGCACCACGTAGCCGGGATCGCCCATCGAGCCCGGGATCACGCCCAGCACGCCCGGCCCGGCCGGGGTGGCGCCTTTGCGGTGGACGATGACGGGCGTGCCGTCCTCCAGTCGCGCGCGCCAGGCGAAGTTGTGGTGGTTTTCAACCACCGCGCTGGCCTGCAGCCCAGCCGCGGCCGCCACGCGCTGATGGATGACGGCGTGGTTGGCGGACGCGAAGCGCCCGGATAGTTCCATGGCGATCCAATATTCCTGTCCGGCCTCGGAGTCCAGGTCCAGCCAGGCCAGGTGCCGCACGGCCTTGTCCAGGCGCGGGCGCAGGTCCATGGCCAGCCGCGAGTAGTAGTCGGCGGCTTTGAAGCCCACGCCGCGCGAGCCGGAGTGCGAGAGCAGGGCCAGGTAGCGGCCGGGCTCCAGGCCCAGCCGCTCGTCCGGCTGCGTCAGCTCCAGCGCCCCCCACTCCACGAAGTGGTTGCCGGTGCCGCTGGTGCCGAGTTGCTCATAGGCGAGGGCGTGCAGATGGCGCAGCAGCGGCGTGGCCTCCCAGTCGTCGTCGTCCAACACGGCGTGCTCGGGGCGCTGGTTCTTCTCCCACTTGGCGCCCATGCCGAAGCGCGTCTGGGAGAGCAGCGCGCGCTCGAAGGGCGCCGGCTTTTGCTCCAGCATGATCGGCGACTGCGGGTACACCGACAGGCGCATCCGACAGTTGTGTACGAACACTCCAGCCGACAGGGCGAAGTTCGCGTAGACTGGGACATTCAGACAATAGACCGCTTCGCGACGTTGGCTGGGCCGAACGGCGACAACCTGATGGTTGAAGAGTTTACCCTTCAGGCCGTGCACCAAGCGGCGATGATTGTAGAGGCCGATATAAGACTTGGCTTCAGCCCCGCAGATATCGCAGGCGTGGACTCGCTGCGCAATCTCGCGGCTTAGCTGGCGACCCCGGTCACTTTGATTTCGAGCGATGAGGTAGGGCTTACCGCGCTGACCGTTGCCGGCGCAATTGGCCTTGGCGCGTTCATAGTCGTCGCTCCAGTATTTCTTGAGATTGCGGCTACCGCGCTGGGCGAAATACTGGCGTCCCTCCGGTGTGGCCGCCTTGCGGGCCAGCGCCTCTTTGCGGCTGCGCTCGAATTCTTCCGACTGCCAGTGATTGTTGCGCTCAACCAGGCCGCGATGATAGGCGGAGTGATCGCGATCGCCCATGAATTCCAGGTTTTCAGGCAGATTATTGTGCTCGACAAAATCACGATGATGGATGACCAGTTTTTGACCCGGAAACCGGGGCAACGGACCAAGCAACCCGGCGCGCGCCACCATCCAGTGAGCACGCAGCCAGGCCCCTGAGTAGTTCTGTTGCACCCGCGCGTAGCCTTCCTGGTCGAGTTGGCGATAGAGCGGCATCAAGGAGGCGCCGGGCTGCAACTGCTCGGCCGGGCAATACTGGCCGTCGCGCAGCATAAACTGATGTTCGGGCGTGCAGGTGATGACGTCTCCACTGTCAAGCTCTACCTCCATAAGCTCTGCCTGGGCGCGGGTCTTGTGCGCGGTTGCCAGGGCAACCACAACCTTGCCATCCGGCTTGCAGGCAAAGACAGGGAAAGGCTCCGAGCGCTGGCTGAGTTCCTGGAGAGAGTGATCCTGGCCGTCCAACAGCGGCACGCACGTGTCACCGGTGAAACAGGCAATATCCACGCCGACGGCGTACGGGATGACGGCGCCCTCGGTCGCCAGCACGCCGCCGATGGGCAGCCCGTAGCCGATGTGCGCGTCCGGCATCAGGGCGCCGGCCACGCTGACTGGCAGGCGCAGGGCGTTGTCCATCTGGGCCAGCGCGCCCGGGTCGATGTACTCACGGCCCCAAACGCGATACGGCAGCCCGGCCTCGCGCAGGCGCTCGTCGCGTTCGCGCGGCGCGGCGCTGGCCTGCGTTAGGGCAGCGGCCAGCTCGCCCAGGGCCTCGTCCTTCAAGAAGGCGGCCGGGGTCGCGCGCACCGTCTCCAGGCGCTCCAGGATCTGGTCGCGGTCCAGCCCGGCCTGCCACAACGCCTCGGCGGCCTCCTTGGCCAGGCGGATCAGCGGGCCGTCCGGCCAGCCGTTCAGTTTGAGGATCTTGCCGCTGATAACGCCCATCTGATCGATCCTGCGCGGGTTGCCGTGTTCCTTCAGGCTCCGGTGACTGGAGATTGCTTGTGCGCCAATCTCCAGTCACCGGTCTCTATTTCTCAGTCTAACGGCTTGCGGTAGTTCGCGCTCCGCCGCATCGGCCGGAAGCCGCAGCTCTCGTACAACTGCAGAGCGCCGTTCGGGTTCTGCGTGTCCACGCCCAGCGCGGCCTCGGTCAGGCCCTGCGCCTTGAGCAACTCCAGGCTGCGCAGGATCAAGGCCTTGGCCACGCCCAGCTTGCGCCACGGCCGCCGCACACAGATCGGGTCCGTCCAGCCGCGCTTCAGCCCGAGCGCTTCGTTCTCCTCGCGCGGGATGAAGTTGAGCACCATACCGGCGACCTCCTCGCCGTGCCCGTTGGCGCCCGGCGCGAACGCCACCTGCCACAAGCTGGCGTCGAAGGTCGGCGAGGTCAGCCAGCCCTCGTACTCGGACTCGGTGTTCGGCCGGAAGCCCCAGTGATCACGGAAGGCCTCCTGCAGCGCGTCCCACACCTGGCGGTACTCGTCCGGGCGCGGCGCCCGCGCGGTCAGGCCGGCCGGCAGCGCGCGCTCTTCGATCGGTTCAGCCAGGTCGCGGCGCATGAGGTACCCCCAGCGCACGGCCGTGTACCCCTCGGATTCCAGGAGCGCCGTCCGGTCCTGGTCCAGGTCGCTGCTGGACACCCAGAACTGGAGGACTTTGGCGACGTCGGCCGGGTGTGCAGCGGCGATGGCGCGCAGCCGGGCCTCGGCCCAGTGCAGCAGGGCCCGCTCCAGGTCTGACGGCTGGCGGAAGTCCGGATGGACGTTGAGGACGACCAGGTAGCGGCGCAGGCCGTCTAGTTCCTCATCCCACCACACCCGGCAGTAGGCCACATCGCGTCCGTCCGTCCCCGGCGCCTCGGTCTCCACGAACAGGAAGTCCGTGGCCAGGTCGCAGTTGACCAGGTGGGCGTAGTCGTTGGCCAGTTCGTCCACGTTCTGGATGTACTCGTGCTGGTAGGCCAGCGAGATGGCGTTCACCAAGGCCGCCATGCGCGGAAAGTCGGTCTCGCCCCGGAAACGCCGGAACACGAAGCCGGCCGGCGCGTTGGGGACCTGGACGAGATCAGACGGTGCAATTTGGGTCAGCATAAGAGTCTCTCCCCGGCGGGTCGCCGGTCTAAGTCAGTGGTTTGCGATACGTGGCGTTGCGCTGGACGGGCCGGAAGCCGCAATCCTCATAGACGCGCAGCGCGCCGCTCAGGTTTTCCGTATCCACGCCCAGCGCCGACTCGGTCTGGCCGCGCTCTTTGAAGACGCGCAGCGTGCGCACGATCAGGGCACGCGCCAGGCCGCGCTTGCGCCACGGCCGCCGGACGCTGATGAACTCGGTATAGCCGCGCTGGCGGTTGAAGCGCTCGTTCTCATGGGGGTTGATGAAGCCCTTCACCTGCCCGGCGACCTGGTTGGTGGCCGTGTCCCAGGCAATCTGCCACAGCTCCGGCGTGAAGATCGTGGGGTCCTTCAGCCAGCCTTCGTAGTCGTTCTCGGTCGGCTCGGCGAAGCCCCAGTGATCGCGGAAGGCCTCCACGTTGGCCTCCCAGATGGCGCGATAGTGCTCGGGCAGGACCGGCCGCACCTCCACACCCTCCGGCAGCGGGAAGTCCGGGATGTTCTCGAGGTCGGGCCGCACCATCTGGTAGAAGTAGCGCACGGCGCTGTAGCCGTCCCGCTGGAGCATGGCTTCCGTCCCGGCGGCCTTGTCTGAGGCGAAGGACTGGAAGAAGCGCGGCCCATCGTCCGGGTGCGCCGCCGCGATCTCGCGCAGGCGGTTCTGGAACCACTTCAGCATAGCGCCGCCGAGGCCGCGCCGCCGCCAGGCCGGGTCCAGGAAGGCGAAATGGTTGTAGAGCCGGGCGCCGCTGTCCTCGCGCCAGGACTCGACCCGCCCGTAGGCCACCAGCTGGCCATCCACCTCGGCCATCAGGATGTCGCGGGCCGGGTCGGTGTCGGTCAGGTGGGCGTAGTTGTTGCGGATCTCGTCCAGGGTGACGACGCGCTCATTGCCGTCAGCGGCCTCGGCCGCCGCCAGGACGCGCGTCATCTGCGGGAAGTCGGCGTCGCCGCGGAACCGGCGGAAGACCAGGCCCGGGAGGGCGGGCGCGTTCGGGACGAGGACGGCGTCAGCGACGGAGGTCTGGGTGTTCATTCTGATGATCTCTTTCTGGCCGCCGGGCGAAGCCGGCTGCCGCTCACACGCTGGATTTCTCGTACAGACACAGTTGCGTGACGACCTGAAAGCCGCACGCCTGATAAAAAGCAACCGCGCCGGGGTTGTCGGCCTCGGAGCAGACGGCGGCCTGCCGTAGACCGCGCGCCTGCATCTGGCGCAAGGCCGTTTGGATCACAGCCCGGCCCAGGCCGCGGCGCTGGAAGTCTGGATGGGTGCCGACCGGCTCGAAGTAGCCCAGGCCGTTAACGTCATCAACCCACCAGATCGTGAAGGCCGCCACTTGGCCATCCGGCGCGACGGCCGCCAGATTGCGCTCCGCCGCGTAGACGCGCGAGCGCGTGAACCGCTGGTAGCGCCCGAAGTACCGTCCCCACTCCCATTTGGAGCGGAAGGCGCCGTACGAGGCGCGGGCGCGGGCTTCGGCCTCAGCCGGCAGAGCCACCGGCCGCACGACAAAGCCGTCCGGGACCGGCGCCGGGGCCGGCAAGGCCTCCAGGGACAGGGTCATGTAGTTCAGGGTGTCCGCGCCACGCCGGAAGCCCCGGCGCTCCAGCGACTCCTGGCGGACAGCATCCGTGGCCGCGATCCAGAAGGCGCGGATCTGGCGGCCGCCCTGCGCGCGGACGCGTTCCGTGATCTGGGCCTCCGCCCAGGCTTGCATGGCCTCGGCCTCGGCCGTCCCGCGCAGCTCCGGCTGGACGAACAAGTCGAAGTAACCGTCCTCCGGCGTGAACAGCACCCAGGCCAACAGGCGGCCGGCGGCCTCCCACAGCCAGATCTGGCCCGCGAACGGATCCAGGCCGTCATGGTAGAACAGCCACCAACTGACGTCGCCGGTGTGGACGTAGTAGGTGCCGTTGGCAGCGCGCCGGCCCGCCACCAGCAGATCCAGCATGGCCTGCCAGTCGCGCTCGTCGCGATAAGGCCGCGGTTCAGGCAGCATCGCGCACCTCCCAGTCCTGGCCCCAGCCCACCTTGTGGGGATCGGCCTGACCGCCCAGCTCCAGGTAGGCGCTCTCGACGTTCAGGCCGTGATAGACCTCATTCGCAGCGCGCTGGCGATAAGCCATGTCCGCGCAGTCGGCCACGGTCTCGGCGGCACTGCGGCCGGCGGCCACGGCGCGGGTCACGCGCTCGCGCAGCTCGGCCAGGTAAGCGCGGTCCGCCGCCAGCCGCCCCTGGATCTCGGCCGGCTCGGCCGTAGCCGCGCCGTGGCCGGGAACCAGCACCCGGATGTCCCAGCCGGCCAGCATGGACAGCGACCGTTCGTAGGCGGCCAGGTTGTCGCTGACGAACGGGATCTCGTCGTCGCTCAGGAAATCCGACGCCCACAGCGCGCCGGTGGCGGCGTGATAGAGCACCAGCTGATCCGCGGCGTGGCCGGGCGTGTGCGCCAGGCGCAGCCTGGTGCCGCCGACCGCCAGCGTCAGCTCGGCCGCGAAGGTGCGGTGGGGTTGTGGCACGCTGAACGGCTGCCGGCGCGGCACCTTGTGCGCCGCCTCCCAGCGCGCGATCTCGCGCAGGATCCCGCGCTCGTCGCGGGCGGCGGCGGCCGGATACTCGGCTTGCGCCAGCACCGGCACGCCCGGGAACTGCTCCGGCCCCAGGACGTGGTCCCAGTGGCTGTGCGTCAGAGTCAGTCCAACCGGCTGCGCCCGTTGGGCTTCCAGCAGGCGCCGGATCGCCGCGAACTCGTCCGGCAGCAGGCCGGGGTCGATCAGCACGGCCTCGCCGCCGCTGATGAAGGCGCCGGTGTTGTAGGCCAGCGCCGCGCAGCGCAGCACCCACAACTCCGCGGTAAGCGGGATGAAAACGGGCTTAGTCATCTTCGCCTCAACCATTCCGGTGCAGCTTGCCGGTCCGCTTAGCGTAGCGCTCGGCCCAGTGGAAGGCCTGCAGTCCGGCGGGGATGGAGAGCGCGCCCATCACCAGCAGCGGCCAGATGAACGGCCACAGGCTGAGCGTGGGAGCGCCCTCCAGCAGGGCCAGCCGCGCGCCGTCCAGCACGTAGGTCGCCGGCGACAGGTACGAGAAGACCTGCAGCCAGCCCGGCAGCACGCTCACCGGGTAGTACACGCCCGAGACCAGCAGCAGCCCGGCGATGATCAGGTGCGTCATCTGCGAGCCGCGCTCCGGGAAGAGCAGCGGCAGGATCGAGCCGACGATGCTGATGCCGATGAAGGACAGGCTGCCGGCGATGAGCAGCACCAGGAAGCCGAACAGATTGGCGTTCGCCATGGTCAGGTCGAAGAACAGCACCGTGACCACCAGCACCACGCCGGTATGCACCAGGCTGTAGAGCACGGCGAAGGCCGTCTGGCCGAGCATGTGCATGAAGCGCGTGATCGGGGCCATGAGCGTGTACTCGATGGTGCCCTCCCAGCGCTCCAGGCCGACCACATCGGTGACCCAGTAGAAGATCACCGACAGGTAGCGCCAGACGATAGTGCCGATAGCCAGGTAGAGCACCAGGTACTGGCTGTCGATGCCCGACCCGCCGCTCACCTGCCCGGCGCCGACGCCGATAAAGCTGATGGACAGGCTGTTAGCGACCGTGTACACCAGCCAGACGAGCTCCCAGGCCCAGTAGCGCTTGACGATGTTGACGTTGCGTTCGATGAACGCGTAAGACGCTCGCAGTTCGTTGACGATGACCGACATCGCAGACCTCACTCGCCGTCTCAGCGCGCCTCAAAGGCGACGCTCATCGGCTGGGCGGACTTGGGCAGCAGAAAACTCAGAACCAACGCCTGGGTCTTCAGCGTGATGCACCAGCAGCCCGCCTGCCACTGGTCGGCCACCTGCGCGTCCGCCCACCTCAGGCGGTCGCAGTACTGTTGTTGTTCCAGCTCAGACATTTCCGTCGTGACTTCTATTTGGACGTCCATTGTCCGTCCTCCTCGCCGGGCGTCCCCGGGCCGCCCCGCTTATCCCGGGGCGGGCGCCTGGGTCCGTAACCAGTCGGCGTATAAGATCCCCATCACCACTTCATCCCAGCGCTGTCCGTCGCGCGCCAGGAGTTGGCGTATCCGGCCCTCCGCTACGAACCCGGCCTTCGCATAGGCGCGCTGGGCGCGCGGGTTGTAGCCGAACACGCTCAGGCTGACCCGGTGCAAGCCCAACTCCAGGAACCCGAAGCGGACCAGGACGCGCACCGCGTCGGTGCCGTAGCCTTGACCCCAGTCGGCGCGCTCGCCGATGCCGATGCCGAGCCAGGCATCGCGGTGGGTCCAGTGGTGCAGCCACAGCCCGCCGAAACCGATCAGGCGGTCGTCGGCCAGGGTCCGGATCCAGAAGTTGAAGCTGGTGGGCTTCGGCTCGCCGCCCAGCCAGTCGGTCACCTCGCGGACGCCCACCGGCCGGGCCGGATCGCTGTCCAGCAGCCGGCTGTACTCGCTGTCGCGGTGCCAGCCGGCCACCTGCTCGGCCCCCTGATCCGGGTCGGGCGCTGCCAGCCGCACGCGTTCGCCGCGCAACAGTTCTTGGGTCATGACCGGGCCTCCCACTCAGCGCGCAGCAGCCCCAGGCAGTAATCGTCCCAGCGCTGCCCGGCGCGGTAGAGCGCCTGCCGCCGGCAGACCTCGCGCGTGAAGCCATGCCGCTCCAGGAAGCGCAGGCCGCCGGGGTTATCCTGGCCGCATTCGGCCGTCAGCCGAAAGAGGTTCAGCTCGTAGAAGCCGTAGCGCAGCAGCAGCCGCAGGGCCTCGCCGCCGTAGCCGTGGCCCCGGTCGGCGGGCTCGCCCAGCGCCAACCGCAGCCAGGCGTTTCCATGGCTCCACTCCACGCCCTCCAGGGCGGCCAGGCCGATCAGGCGGCCGTCGTCCTTAAGGCGCAGGGCAAAGTCGAAGCGGCGGCGGCCTTCCTGGGCCTCCTTGGCCTGCGCCTCGAGCTTCTTCTTCACCTGTCCCGCCGCCAATGGCCGGACCGGCTCCGCGCCGGTCCGGTGCAGGTAAACGGGATCTTGCGTCCAGCGCGCGATGACGGCCGCGTCCTTGTCCAGGTCGATACCGCCGAGCCGCGTGCGCTCGCCTTCGTACAGAGATACTCCGATGTCCATGCGGGTCTCCCGGCCGGCTGGCCTCAGGCTTCGTCGTCGGCGGTCAGCGGCTTCCCGGTCAGTTCCAGGAAGACGTCCTCCAGCGTCGGCGCGTGGCCGTTGCGCGGGAGGCGCTGTTTCAGGGCCGCCGGGGTGTCCAGGGCCACGATCCGGCCGCCGTCGATGATGGCGATGCGGTCGCACAACGCTTCGGCCTCGCTCATGTCGTGGGTGGTCAGCAGGATGGTGGCGTCGTGGTTGTCGCGCAATTCGCGCACAAAGGCCTGGACTTCACGCTTGGAGCGCGGGTCCAGGCCGGTGGTCGGCTCATCCAGCAGCAGCAGGATCGGCTGGCTGAGGAAGGCGCGCGCGATAGCGACCTTCTGCTGCATGCCGCGGCTCATCTCCTCCATTGGGCTGTAGATGGCGCGCTCCTCCAGGCCCAGGCGCTGGAGGATCTCCACCACGCGGCGCCGGGCCAGGTCGGCCGGCACGCCGTACAGGCGCGCGCCGTAGAGCAGGTTCTCCATCGGCGAGAGCTTCTTGAAGAAGCTGGCCTCCACCGAGACCCGGTTGATCAGCGTCTGCACCTGGCGCGCCTCGCGCACCACGTCGTGGCCGAAGACGCCGATCTGGCCGTCGTCCGGGAGGAGCAGCGTGGCGATCAGGCGGATCAGGGTGGATTTGCCGCTGCCGTTGGGGCCGAGCACGCCGAAGATCTCACCGCGCCGGATCTGCAGCGAGACGCGGTCCACGGCGATCTTGGCGGCCGGCCGCTTGGGGCCGAGCCAGCCGCCGGCCTGTTCGCCGAAGCGCTTGACGACGTTCTCGACCTGGACGGCTATCGCAGGGTTGTTCATCGATGCCTCACTCACGGTGCTCGCGCCGGCCCGGCCGCGGGGCCTGGCCTGGCGCGCTAAGTCGGATGGATCTGGGTCGCCCCGGCTGGCCGATCCTAAAAGCGCAAACGCGCCACCACTTCGCCGTCGTCCACCTCGCCCGTCTCCACGAAGCCGAAGCTGGCGTAGAGCGCGGCCGCGACCCGGTTCTCGGGCTCGTAGCTCAGGGCGACCGTCCGACACTCCGGGTTGCCCCGGAACTGCTCCAGGAGCCGGCCCAGCGCCGCCCGGCCATACCCCTGCCGCTGGTGCTCGGCCGCGATCATGTAGCGGATGATGTAATACTCCGGCGCCTCCCAGGCATACATCACAAACCCCACGGGCGTCTCGCCGGCATAGAGCGCGGCCGGCGTCATCCCCGGATACACACGCGCCTGGGCCAACGAGTAGACGTTGGCGGCCACAAAGTGCTCCTGATCAGGCGCCACCTTGAGCCCAATCACAGCGCGGAAATTGTCGGGCGTAATGTCACGGAACGAGATGGTCATACGGGCGGTCTCCGGAACGTCGCAACAAAAAAAGGGCCGTCAGCGCTGCGCTCTGGCGCACGCTCACGGCCCAATTCGAGAAGAAACACAAAGGCCGTGGGCGGCGCTTTTGTCGATCGCGCCCACGGCCTCGGAAGTCAGTGTGTCAACAAACTTCTAAGGGCAACAGGCGCAATACGACAAGGCTCCACCGGCGATGCCCGCCGGGGTGCCGAGGCGTACCTTGGTCAGAAAGCTAGAAACCATTTGCGCCAAATTGCCTTTCTGCAAGCTTCGGTCAGTCTAACACAGGCTTTTTCCGCAAGTCAAGTCCGAATTCACCTCAGGCGAACGCCGAACCTTATTGGCCGCCCTTGGCCTCGGTCCAGAGGCGGTCATAGTATTGCAGCGCCTGGCCGACATCCTCCACGCGGTGCCCGGCCAACAGGGTCGCGGCCGGCGTATTGGTGATGATCGAGTCGGCGTAGGCGGCGTAGACGTCCGGGTGGTTGGCCTGCGCGTACTCCAGCGCCGCGCGATTCGGCACGGTGTAGGGGAAGTCCTGGAGCAGCAGCCAGGCCACATCGGCCTGCAGGACGTAGTTCATCCAGGCATAGGCGGCGTCCGGGTGCGGCGCGTCGGTGGTCAGGCCGAAGCCGTCCTCAAACGTGATCGCGCCCTCGGTCGGGAAGACGTACTGGATGGACGGCTTCTCGCGCTGGGCCAGGAAGGCTTCGCCGTTCCAGACGATGCCCAGGTCGGCGTCGCCGGCGATGAGCGCGGTCTTGGGGCTGTCGCTGTCGAAGAGCTTGACGTTGGGGATCAGCTCCTTGAGCTTGGCCTCGGCCTCGGCCAGCTGCGCCGGGTCGGTGGCGTTAACGCTGTAGCCGAGGGTCAGCAGCGCCATGCCGATGATGATGCGCGAATCATCCACGAAAACCAGGTGGCCGGCATACTCCGGCTTCCACAGGTCGGCCCAGGATTGCGGCGGGTTGGGCACACGCTCGGCATCGTAGACGATGGCCTGCGACCCGACCTGGTAAGGCGAGACGTAGGCGGCCCGGTCGCCGTACAGCTTGAGGTATTCCGGGTCGATGTTCTTGAGGTTGGGCAGCCGTGACGTGTCCAGCGGCTGGAGCAGGCCGTCGCGGATCATCACGTTGATGATGTAGTCGCTGGGGTGGACGATGTCGTAGCCGGAGGCGCCGGCCTTGAGCTTGGCGTACAGCTCTTCGTTGGACGAGAACTCCTCGCGGTTGACCTGCAGGCCATAGACCAGGCCGAAGCAGTCCAGGATGTCCTGGGGGATGTACTCGGTCCAGACGAACAAGTTGATCTGCTGCGCCGTCACCTCCAGGCGCGGCTCCGGCTCCGGGCAGGCGAAGCCGGACGGCGCCGTGTGCCCCCCGGCCGCCGGGGTGGGACCGGCGGCCGGCGCGCAGCCGGCGG